>MDTE01197349.1_pt1 | contig 81960 bp, 89 predicted proteins | sample 811231 | NCBI WGS metagenome assembly MDTE01 (sample SAMN05326651, study PRJNA326480) | marine metagenome | isolation source: seawater | place: Indian Ocean: Red Sea | collected 2010 | reverse complement strand
TCCTAAATAATCTACCAATAATTTAATAAAATTAGATGCTTTAAATCCATCTGATTCACCTGGTTTAGTCATCAAGTTACAGACATGGATTTTCTTAGCTTTTGATTCTTTAATGGCATCTGCCACGCTATCTACCAAAAGATTAGGTAACACACTTGTATAAATGTCACCAGGTCCTAAAATTATTGCATCTGCTTTAGTAATGGCTTCGATAACGGGAGGATATACATACGCCTTAGGCTCCAATTCAATATAATCAATCGGCACATTTAAGTTATCTCGCCTAAGATCAATGCTAGATTCTCCTTTAATGAAATTCCCGTCTTCCAGCCTAGCTATCAAAGTGCTGCGTGTTAAAGTCACAGGCAGTACAGTACCTTCTACACCTAGCATTTTTGAAGCCTCTTGTATGGAGGTAATCGTATTCCCCGTGACTTCAGTAAGAGCGCTGAGTATCAAGTTTCCAAAATTGTGCCCGGTTAATCCATCTCCTGACACAAACCTGTAATCAAAAAGTTGCTTCATCAACTTACCGCGAGCGTCATCGGATGCTAACGCCATCAAACACTGTCTAACGTCACCAGGAGGTAAATGCCCTAATTCCTCTCTAAGCCGCCCCGAGCTGCCTCCGCTATCAGTCATGGTGACTACAGCTGTTAAATTACAGTTCTCATTGCGAAGCCCTGTGAGAGTGGTATGGTTACCAGTTCCACCACCAACCACTACTATATTTTTTTTATTTTTCCCTCTCGAGGAACCTGTCATCATCTGCATACGCTACCCGTCGGAATTATATTTGTGGGGGTAAAACAGTGTCAATCAATTTAGTATAGTACGTTGAGTAAAATGACGTTTTAAAGTTACAATGGGCCCCATAATATAAATTTTCAATGATTACGGATCAAATAGGAAACTCGTGGTGTCAAGAAAAGAACAATGGGAACAAAATATACTGAAACCTTTGACTGATAAATTTTCAGAAAGGAAAACAAACTTTGTAACGGATAGTGGATTTTCAATCGACACAATATATAGTTCCGAAGAATCTCACGTTACTCATACAACATTACCATTACCCGGAGAATACCCGTTCACACGAGGCATACAGCCCAACATGTATCGCGGCAGATTGTGGACGATGCGTCAATATTCCGGATACTCAACACCTGAGGCAACTAACGAACGATTTAAGTACCTACTTGACAACGGCCAAACCGGCTTGTCCATTGCATTTGATTTACCGACTCAAATTGGGTATGACTCTGATAGCCCATTAGCAAAAGGAGAGGTTGGGAAAGTGGGTGTTCCAATTTGTAGCCTCCTAGACATGCAAGATCTTTTTAAAGGGATCCCTATGGATAAGGTAAGTACTTCCATGACTATAAATGCTACCGCATCCATAATGCTTGCAATGTACATAGCCACTGCCAAATCCCAAGGAGTCGACCCTCATCAAATCAGTGGAACTATTCAGAACGATATTTTGAAAGAATATATCGCTCGAGGGACATATGCATTCCCTCCAAAACAATCTATGAGGTTGGTAGTAGATTCATTTACTTATTGCTCTCAATATCTACCAAAATGGAATACCATCAGTATAAGTGGTTATCATATGCGTGAAGCTGGCGCCAGCGCCACTCAAGAACTCGGATTTACTTTTGCCAATGCTATTGAATACATCAATCAAGCCATGAAGTCTGGTCTTAAAATCGACGACTTTGCTCCAAGACTCTCCTTTTTCTTTGTGGCACAAAATAACATACTTGAAGAAGTCGCGAAATTCCGAGCTGCTCGAACTTTATGGGCACATATAATGAAGGAACGTTTTGGAGCCCAAGACGAGAGATCTTTAAAGCTCAGGTTCCATACACAAACCGCTGGTGTAAGCCTAACTGCCCAACAACCAGACAATAATGTTGTTAGATGCACTATCCAGGCGCTCTCAGCAATCTTAGGAGGCACGCAATCTTTACATGTGAACTCAAAAGATGAAGCCCTCGGGTTACCAACTGAAGAGGCAGTACAACTGTCTCTCCGCACCCAACAGATAATCGCGCACGAATCAGGAATAGCCGATGTTGTAGATCCTCTCGGAGGGTCCTATTACGTCGAGGCCTTGACTAAGGAAATCGAAACTGGAGCACTCGAATACATAAACCAAATAGATGCTATAGGGGGAGCGGTTGCAGCCATTGAAACTGGATTCCAAGCAAATGAAATTGGCGAATCTGCCTACAAACACCAAATAGAAGTAGATAGTAATGACCGCATAGTAGTTGGTGTTAATCAATTCAGTGATCCTACTCCAACAACAGTAGACACCATGGTAATCGATAGTTCCGCAGAGGAGTCCCAAACATTTAAACTCCAAGAATTGAAGAAAACAAGAAAATCAGACGATGTCTCTCAATCTTTGCACAAATTAAGAATAGTGGCACAGGGAACTGAGAACTTGATCCCAGTTATAATTGAATGCGCAGAAAACTTGTGCACCACTGGAGAAATTTCTTCAGTGTTAAGAGAAGTATTTGGGGAACATGATCCGAATAACACTTTCTAGCAAACATACCATACGTCCATAAAACCATTTATTAGGAGGGACTAGTGATACTCACTGAAGAAGAAAAAATGCTCCAAAGCACCGTAAGAGAATTCGCGTTGCAAGAGTTAATACCTAACGCTTTACAAGCAGATCAAACCGAAGAGTTTTGGCATGAATCGTTTAATAAAATGGCAGAAATTGGCCTGACAGGGATAACCGTCGACTCTGCTTTCGGAGGTAGCGGTGCTGGTTACAGGCAGGCTGCTATCGCAATCGAAGAAGTCGCTAGAGGAGACGCTTCTTCTAGTGTTAATTTAATCGCACACTTATCTTTAAGCACCGCTACACTAAATGAATTTGGCAACCAATTTCAAAAAGACAAATACTTACGACAGATGGCATCAGGGAAATCTATCGGCGCATGGGCACTGACAGAACCGGGCGGTGGCTCAGATGCGGCAAACATTAGTACCACAGCTACTAGAGATGGGGATGACTACTTATTAAACGGTAGCAAAATGTTTATTACTAATGCAGATGTTTCAGACTACATGATCGTTTATGCAAAACTAGATAAGGCATCAGATTACAAAAGTATCACAGCATTTATCGTAGAAACAAATACCGATGGAATCACTGTGAATCCTCTCAAAGGCAAATTGGGAATGCGATCTTCCACTGCGTCTGAAATAGTATTTGATAATGCTAAGGTACCAGTTGAAAACAGATTAGGAGATGAAGGCACCGGATTCAAGAATGCAATGACAATCCTAGATTCAAGTAGAATATCTATAGCCGCCCAATGTGTTGGCATTGGACAAGGAGCATTGGACACTGCTATAAATTATGCAAAGTACCGTAACACTTTCGGGAAACCCATCACTCAACACCAAGCTATACAATTCATGATCGCCGATATGGCTGCAGCTGTACATTCAGCGCGGGTTGTGACAATGGATGCGGCATCTTTGAAAGATTCTAAATTACCATTCTCTAACGAAGCATCAATAGCAAAATTGATTGCATCAGAAATGTGTATTGAAGTTACAAACAAGGCACTACAAATCCATGGAGGTACAGGGTACTTCAAAGATACTAACATAGAAAGAATATTTCGAGATGCTAGGGTAACAACCATTTACGAGGGCACATCAGAAATACAAAGGTTGATAGTAGCACGGCAGACTCTTCAACAATATGAATAGGATCAGGATGATTTATTATGGTACATAAATGCGAAATTAATCATATAGACCACGTAGGGATAGCAGTCAAAGATATATATAAAAGTATCAATTTCTTTACCACAATATTTAACATGCCCAAACCGGAAGTATCAGAAATATTGGACCAACAAGTAAAAGCAACCCTCATTGAAGTAGGGGAAACACGCATAGAATTGCTAGAACCTACACACCCAGACTCACCAGTAGGGAGATTCCTGACCAACAAAGGAGAAGGACTACATCACCTTGCATTAAATGTAGAGTCTATTTCAGAGAAAATCGACGTTCTGAAACAACTTGATATAGACCTTATCGATCAAACCCCAAGAGAAGGTCTATCAGGAACAATAGCTTTCATCCATCCTAAAGCTGTCTTTGGTGTTTTAACTGAATTAGTAGAATCGGACATTTCAGAATAATCTGATGCCGAGTTTCTTAGTTCATGGGAATGACTTTTTAGTAGCTCAAGAAGTTAAAAGTATCGAACGAGACTTTGGAGCTGATGACCTTCTAGAGGGTAATAAAACCTTATTTGATTCCTCTAGTTTCAGTATTCCTAATTTCCAACAAGTAACTCAAGCTTTACCCTTCATGGACGTGATCAGGTTAGTGATCCTCGAGGATGTGGTAAAAAACAATACTACTGTAGGTACTTCTATTATAGATCAACTTGATAGCTTCCCCGACTCCACTTTGTTAATTATTAAAGAGCACACTAACAAAATTAATTCCTCTTTATCAAAAATTGATCCTAATAAGTTAATCGTACGGAATGTACAAGGTCCCTCCAACAACCGAGAACTTCATCAGTGGATCAAAGAACACGCACAAGATCGTGCTATACCCATAAGTCCTTCCGGGATCACAGCACTAGCGAATCACGTGGGGCTGAATTTATGGAACATGACTAACGAACTGGAAAAACTCAGCCTGTATACACAAGGATCACAAATTACCGATGCAGAAGTCAAAGAATTGGTTCATTCCACCGAGGACATTAATTTGTTCGGAACGATTGATGCGGTCATAGAACAGAAACGTGCCATCGCATTTCACAATATAAACACATTACTTGAAGATGGCCATGATACAAACAGCATCATACGTCTAATTGGTAGACAATTACGACTAATAGCTACGGCAAAAGCACTGTTAAATTCCAACACATCACATACTGACCTGAAACAAAAATTAGGAATCAATTCAAATTTCATCGTAGACAAAGTATTGTCTCAAAGCAAACAAATACCGTTGACTAACCTACTTTATATGTTTGAATGCCTTACCCAAGCAGATATAGATATAAAATCTGGAGTTGTCGAAGGACCTGTAGCCATCGATATCTTCCTCAACAAGATTACTTGACGTAATCACAGTACAACAGGCGCAATTTTACCACCTTTCAATCCTTGGATTAAATCTTCCAATTGGTGTACATCATGTTCAAAAAACGTACAAGCCTTGCCAATATCATTCAAATTATGTGCATCACTTCCACCCGTCATTGGTAAACCTGTAGCCTTTGCCAATTGGGCAGAAAAGGCATTCTCTTCGTTAGTCCCTCTACCATTAACCCCTTCTATGGCGTCACAAATGTCAAATAGTGGATCACATTTGGCCTCGTTGAGCCGGTAATCTATCAAAGATTGATCCATATCTTTCAATAATCTTCGGCGATAAGGATGCGCAGCCACCATTGCTCCACCGACCTTTGACACGCATTGAGCCAAGAAATCAATTTTATGCATTCCAAAAACGTATTCTCTCAATCCAAATACTAAGACATGCCCATTATCGGTATTGATTTCTGATCCTGGTAGGACTAGCAGTCCGTGTCGTTTACTTAAACGCCTAGCTTCTTCTGAAGGCCAAAAAGTATCATGCTCTGTCAGACATACAGCGTCAATATTAGCCTGCCTACACAAATCAATCAGAATATCTACACCCAATACACTGTCATCAGACTTAGGGAAAGTATGGTTATGCAAGTCGATTAACATCCCCATATTATAAGGCACGATCCATGAGGATCAGAAACTCATGTTAACCAAACCTTCCTCTTCAAGTATATTAATAATCCTACTTGCTTTAGTAGACCCAATCCTGAGCTGGCGCTCCAAATGTGAACTGCTTAAACTTGGGTATCTGATTGCCAGTTTTCTCGATTCATCCAGCAATTTGGTATCTATTACTTCATCGTCATCATCATCAGAGAAATCCATAGGTAAAGGCAAAAGTTCTGGACCATCTTGATTAACCCAATACTTAACCATAGCGTTTATTTCACTGTCTTTAACCAATGTTCCTTGAACTCGCTTAGGTTTAGGTGATGAGTTACTTAGTAATAACATGTCTCCTTGACCAAGTAGTTTTTCTGCTCCAACAGTATCTAATATCACTCTAGAATCCACATTAGAAGCTACCGCAAATGCAACTCTTCCTGGTATGTTCGCCTTTAATAACCCTGTAACAACTTGTACTGACGGTCTTTGCGTTGCTAATACCAAATGAATCCCTGTCGCTCTTCCTAATTGAGCCAATCTAACCAAATTATGCTCTACATCCCCCGATGCTGACATCATCAAATCCGCAAGTTCGTCCACAACTAGAACTAGATAAGGCAATTGTTCTTCTTGTTTGGTCTTCTTGTTATAAGCGGTGATGTTCCTGCTACCCGCATCTTCCATTAATCTGTATCTTCTGAACATCTCTCGCATCAATCCTTTGAGACCTCCCGATACCTCATCGGTATCTACAATCACCGGTTTTACAAGGTGTGGAAGCCCATTAAACGGCGTCAATTCAACGCGTTTTGGATCAATCATTAACATTCGCAGCTTATCGGGACCTTGTGTAAGCAACAGAGAAGCTATCAAGGAATTGATGCACACACTTTTCCCACTACCTGTAGAACCTGCAATAAGTAGGTGTGGTAGTGTAGCTAAATCCAAAGACACAGGTTGTCCTCCTGTGTCTTGACCCAAAGCTATAGGGAGGCCACCAGACTGTGTCATTTTTACAAATTCCTCTGAAGAGGTAACCAAACTTAATGGTACTTTAGCTGGTGCAGGGTTAGGCACTTCCAATCCTATAATTGGTTCTCCTGGCACAGGGGCTTCTATTCTTATGTATGGGGTTTGAAGAGCCAGTGCTAAATCTTTTTCCCTACTAACAATACTTTGCACTTTTACTCTATTTTTCTCTTTTGGATCCATTCCTGGAGATTTCAGAGACCACCCAGGTACCAATCCAAACCGAACTATCCGCGGTCCAGCTTTTATATCATTAACCTTAACCTGAACTCCATGATCCAACAAAGTTTGTTCAATTATTTCTTTCATCTTTTCTAGGGGTGCAGTACTTGTTGTTTTCCGCTCTTGGAATGATAAAAGACTATCATCAGGGGGCGTCCAACCAGATTTTTTATTTGGAACAACACTTTTAGAAGCTGTAGAAATACCAGTTGAAAGCATGGGTTTTTTAATCAGTTTCCTGTTTTCATTCTGTTTACGCCTAACAACATTTGGGATGACCATATTATTAATAGTTTGATTCGAACTATCTATGACCTCTTCAGAGTTTGAAGACCCCCTAGATACAAGTTTGGGGGAGGATAAACTAACTTTTTTCATGTCTATACTGCTTATTGTTTTAGGTGTTTTTACCCCAATTTTGATGATAACACTAGTCAGCTTCACTCCCCCATTAGTAGCTAGTTTTACGAGATCCAACAATATTTTCGAGCTGACCACACAAGCATTCAGATATAGCTTAAAAGTATTTCTCCATCGTACCACCATTGGTAGAAGTAACAAGATACCAATAAACAATCCCAACCTCACCAGTGGGTTTACGAGTCCTAATTGTATTATCCATCCACCAAAAAAGGTCATATACGACGCATTATCATAATAGGTAGACTGCCACAATGAGGCTAAAGTGTATCCTCCTCCGAACAACACAATTGTAAATATCCATATCTTCTTGAATTTCCATGCAAATTTAGGGCTAATTCGTAATACTAGCCCTAGAGATATCGTCCATACCCCTACATAAAACCACAACAGCCCAAGAGTATCTAGAAATATAATTTGGACTGGTTGTATAAAAACAATCCCTCCAACTACGACAGCTAATACCACTAACCACAATAAAATTTTCCGTATGTTAAACACAGAAACAACCTTGCTAACATTTGCCACCGTGTTATTCAATGAACCTAACATAAAATCTAGCCAATCACATTTGTTGATATTGATTATGTTAACAGACGATAATTATCCTAGTCTTACGATTTAATGCCATATTTTTACGAAAAAACGACATTACAGACAAGTTTTGGGTAAACTTGGTACATTTTGTAAATAATATTGCGGATAAATTCATCTAATAAGTCTATATCAGACTCTGAATTATCTATTAATCTGAGTATTTCGTCTTGTTTATCATGAATAGCCATTTCTATATCTTGGGTGAATGAAGTTTTATCGTTCTGACGAACAACACCGAATTCCAAACACTCGGGACGTAGTTCATCTTGCCGTGTCACGTTTATGTTAATCACACATAATCCGGAATTCGATACAGCGTCTCGTTCTTTCTGAAGACCTGCACACCCATCATACATTCTTCGGCCTTTCGTCCAAACTTCTTTTAAAACTAGCTTGCCTTCAATCCGAAAACCTGATGAGTCCAGAGCACCGATATCTCCATCAAGCATCAGAAATGCTCTATCATGATTTAATCCTGCATCCTGAGCAATCTTATGATGTTGAACCAAGTGTTTATGTTCTCCGTGAATTGGCACAAAATATTTAGGTTTAATCGTGTTAATCACCCAAGATAATTCATCTCTTGCAGCATGACCGTGAACATGCACTTTCTGTAGTGGTTCATAAACTACATTCTCACAATTGCCAACTAATTTATTGATAATATCCGAAACTTTTTTCTCATTTCCTGGTATCACACCAGAAGAAAGAATCACCGTGTCATATCTCTCCAGGCTCAATCCATCTAAATCATTATTCGCCAACCTAACCAAAGCAGACCGTGGTTCTCCCTGACTGCCAGTCATAACAATCACTGCTTCTGAAGCTTTAATTGTCCCCACTCTCTTCAAATTCACCACAGTTCCAGTTTGAGCTTTCAGATACCCATGAGAAAATGCTATGTCCGTGTATTTGATCATACTTCTACCCACAAAACACACCTTTTTGTTGTATCTTTCAGCAATGTCTATAATCCGTTGTACCCGACGGATCAACGAAGAAAAAGTAGAAAAAATACACCTCCCAGGCGCATTCTTTATAATGTCATCCAAAGGTTTCTCTAAGATATCTTCAGACTCTGTTATCCCCGGAATTTCTGCATATGTAGAGTCAGACATAAGAAGTGTGACATCTTCTTGCCCCAAACGCTCCAAATACGAACGGTCTGTGATTTGGTACGTATTATCTTCAAAATCTAATTTGAAGTCTCCTGTGTGAATCATCTTACCTAAAGGAGTTTCCAAACAAATCCCCATAGAATCCGGGATACTGTGGCTCATCGAGAACCACAACGCAGAAATATCATCAGTGATTTGATACTCAGTCTTTGGATTTACAACGATGATTTCATTCTTGAATTTAGTTTCTTTATTTAATAATAAAGCGGCAAACTTAGGTGCGTATATGCGGCATTTCCAGACAGATTCTAGAAACCTCAAAGCTCCAATATGATCTTCATGTCCATGGGTAATCAACACAGAAATAGGTTTCCCTGTATCCATCAAGTACTGAACATCAGGTATTATGAGATCAACACCTTTGAGATCTTCCGACGGAAATTGCAACCCACAATCCACAACAACCACTTGGTCAGGTGTTTCAATTGCCATCATATTCTTACCTATTTCACCCAGTCCACCAAACGGGATTATTTTATACTTTATTTCTGTCATAACAATTTCGTCTGATTGTCACCTTTATTACGGTTCATTTCCTTTGGATAATGCATACAATGTTCTTGGTATATTAGAGATATCGCGTCTCAACCTTTCTCTAAATTCCGTTCTTCTTAATGCAGCAGCAGGATGTAATACAGGGTAAATATTTCTTCCTTTAATCTTTTGAACCTGGCCCGCTATCTTAGTTATGGAACCATCAGTTATGAAATAATTCATGGCAAACCTTCCTAGCGGAACAATCAGCAATGGGTCTATTAATTCTATTTGTTCAGCCAAATAAACCTCACACTGACTGATTTCTATCAAGGAAGGGTCTCGATTCTTAGGAGGTCGGCATTTAACGATATTAGTGATGAAGACGGACTCTCGTGACAGTTCAATTTCTTCTAGTAAATGAGTCAATAATTTTCCGGCAGCACCTACAAAAGGCAGCCCCAAAGCATCTTCATTGTAACCTGGAGCTTCCCCAATAAACATCACAGAAGCGTTTACTGCCCCCACTCCAGGAACTGCATTGCTGCGATGGTTACATAATTCACAATTCCTACAAATTAGAATTTGCTCTGAGAGATTATTTAGGTATTGTCGTTTAGAATGTTCTGTCACAACCTAAAACTAATCAATTAATCGTCTATTCCAGCGTCTTTCAGATATGAAACCGCATCACCAACGGTTAGTATTGTTGCGGCATCTTCATCAGAAATCTCAACCGCGTTATCATCAGAGGAAAACTCTTCTTCGAAAGCCATAATTAATTCGACCAAATCCAATGAGTCTGCATTTAAATCCTCAACGAAAGAAGCAGATTCAGTGATATCATCTTCATCTACTCCAAGCTTATCTGCTACGATATCTTTGATTCTTTCGTAAATACTTGCCATGTTTACACCTCAGTTTGAATTTATTTATCCTATAATTTCTTCTATTACAGATCCAAGAACTCCGTTTACAAACTTGTATGAGTTCTCACTTCCGTATTTTTTAGCCATTTCAACTGCTTCATTCACTGCAACTTTAGTTGGTACACTGTCAATATATATAATCTCTAGAACAGCGATTCGTAGAATATTCTTGTCTACATGAGACAATTTTTCTACTGGCCAAGTCGCAACATGTTTGTTTATTATGAAATCTAGATCTTTTTTATTCTCCACTACTAATTTCGCAAGATCAGCGGATAAAAGTTCCCCGACATCATCAGCATGTTTCTCAACTTCAGTAGGAAGTTGGGAACTATACGAATCTTTTCTAAATTCCTCCGCGTACAATTTTTGCAGAGTCAATTCTCTAGCTTTTTTCTTGTCTGGTATACTCGCTCTTGTCATTAACATTATTTAATTACTTCTCATGAACGCGAATCAACGAATTGCTCTAACGTTTTCACACTTGATATAGAGTCCACAGTAACTTCTTTATTTATGCGCTTAATCAAACTGGACAGAACCCTGCTAGGACCGAACTCAATAAAATTATTTACTCCAGTATCAACCATGTATTGTATTGAATCTTTCCATTGCACACAGCTACATAATCCATTTAACAATTCTTGTTTTATGTCCTCTGCGCTGTTTACTGGGAGCCCAGTTGAATTAGCAATTATTGGAATCTGCGGATCACAAAATTCCATATCATCTAAAATTTTTGCCAACCCATCACTCGCATATTCCATTAAAGATGAGTGAAACGCCCCACTAACAGGCAGTGAAATCACTTTTCTAGCTCCCATGTCCGAAGCGGATTGTATGGCATCCTCAACACATCGAACTTCACCGCTTATAACGATTTGGTCACTAGAGTTTATATTAGCTATCTCAGCGCCAGTTTGATTACATAAGATATCAACTTGTTCTTCATTAAGACCAATTATCGCTGCCATCGTACCAGGTCTCGCTACTGATGCATCATGCATTAAACGACCACGCTCTTGCACTAATTTAAGACCATCAGAATAACTTATCACACCAGCCATAACTAAAGAGGTGTACTCACCCAAACTATGCCCAGCAGAACATTGGACTTTAAGATTGCTCTCGCCTAGCGCTTCGTTCAATACTCTCCAGCACGCAACACTCACCGCCATGATAGCGGGTTGCGAACAGCTCGTATCTTCTAAATCTTTATCTGGACCATTGAACATAAGTTCGGACAACTTATAACCTAGCGTTTCATCTGCTTCCCGAAAAACTTCTTCCGCTATCCTATAGTTGTCATTCAGATCTTTGCCCATTCCAACTACTTGTGAGCCTTGCCCAGGGAAAACTGTTGACACCAACATTTCAGTTTCCATTCATACACTCCATCTGCCATCAATCCTAAAACACATTTCTTAAGATCAATTAGACTTCGATAACCTGTCTACCTCTATAGTATCCACAATGTTGGCATGCCACATGAGGCAGTTTAGCATTTTGACATCTATTACAACTAATTTTATTAACCCTAGCGAGCCTATAAGAACTAAGTCTCCTGCCTCTTCTGGCTCTAGTTATTTTCTTTTTTGGTAATGCTCCCATTTTTCATCCTACTTTTATAAATTCTCTTTAGTTAATTCTATCAAAGCGTTCCATCTAGGATCAGTTGGCCGCTCCTCACATTCGCAATCTAACTCATTCAAACTTATGCCACATAAAGAGCATATCCCTTTACAAGCTGTTGAACAAAGTAATTTTATATCGTTTGCAACTATAGCAGATTGTCGTATTAATTCTTCTACATCCAGTTCATGTTTCTCATCAATCAGAAAGCCATCATGCTCAATTTCGTTCGCTATTAGATCCAAAATTGAAACGAATTCTTGCTCCCCCTGAATATCCACGACATATTCGAACTCATTCACGCATCTACTACAAAACCCTTTCATTTTTCCTGTGCCTGTCACATTCACCCAAATACCTTCATGCATTTTGCACATATTTATTATCATCCCATTCGAAACAAGAATGTTCTCAATCAAATAATCTTCTTCTGTAACGAATTGAGAAGATGTCCCTGTCGGGCTTAATAACATTTGTGATACGTTATATTTCATGGAGTTTTTTTTAGTGTTAGGTGAACTAACTAAGCCGCCTAAATAAATGTACAAATAGATATTTTCGTGCCTAATCTTACTCTTCAAGAAACCGTTGTCAAGTAAATTAAGGTACTCCTTACAAGGTACTTATCGGGGTTTTTGCGTAAAAGTTCATTTTCCTAGCCTGAAATGGTTTTTTCGCCCGCCTCTTTTATGCAATTAACAATTTGTTCTGTGGCAGTCCCAGGGCCAAAAACTTCATACACTCCCATTTCTTTTAGTAAAGGTCTATCTTGCTCTGGGATAATTCCTCCCAATACAATCATGATATCGTCTATATTCTGTTCTGTTAACAAGTCTAGGATCTCTTGCGTCATTTCTAAGTGTGCCCCAGATAATACACTCAGGCCCAAGACTTGCACGTCTTCCTGTATGGCAGCTTTCACAATCATTTCCGGAGTCTGGCGGATACCTGTATAGATTACTTCCATTCCCGCGTCTCTCAGAGCTCGAGCTACTACCTTTGCTCCTCTATCATGGCCATCTAGACCAGGTTTGGCTACTAAAACTCGTGTATTTCTTTTCTGCATTGTTTCCCTTATCCGTATCTTAATTATCTCTCTTCAAAAACTTGTTCACATGGCCACAAATAACAAAATGCAAACTCATGCTTAACTTTACCGTCAGCCTGCTTCCATGCCTGCAATATGATTTCTTCTGAATGATTTTTTAGTTCTCGTTTGGTTAAACCATATTTTAAAGTCGCTTCAGAATCACATCCAATTCCTTCGAGTTCTCCTTTTACTCTATCTAACCTTTGTAACACTTTGATACTCAATATTTCATTATTCCTTGCGAAATTATCTTTCCATTTGTGGCCGGTCCAATGATCTGTTAGATGATCACAAGTTAGAGACTCAAATGCAACTTGAGTCTCTGAAGTACAAGCCCATACAGTGACCAAAATAAAAGGCACTAAAGCCACCAATATCACTGTTTTGTTCTTAATCATTCATTTTCTCCCCAAGGTTTACAATGCCATTTACAAGGATATCACGTATTATAATCAAATTGCCCAACGTGTTATGCATCATGTCAAAAATCCGATATAATACTACACCCTAATAGTTGCCCCAGTAACTCAGTGGATAGAGTGACTGCCTTCTAAGCAGTAGGTCGTAGGTTCGAATCCTACCTGGGGTACCATGAACCAACACTCTCCTTTAACATTACAGCATTTTGGCCACTCCACATGATTGAAATCAGTACTTTTTAAGTTAAAAATAACTTAAATTCGTAAATCAATCATGAAATTCTCATGATTTTTGCAAGAAAAGTTGCAAATAATGCAAAGGGATATATAATGTGAACAATAGAGGGGGCCCACGGGCAAGTTAAACTCCTCTTGTACAATCAACCCGAGGAGGTCGACAGGTGGCACTGTCAGATAAAACATTACAATGCTCAGACTGTGGAGCAGATTTCATATTTACAGTAGGTGAGCAAGAGTTCTTTAATTCGAGAGGGTTCGTAAATGAACCAAAACGATGTCAGCCTTGTAGGAGCCAACGAAGATCTGAACAAAGATCTAGTGGTCCCCGCGAGTTGTTCGACATTGTATGTGCCGAATGCGGTGTAGAAGCACAAGTGCCTTTCAAACCCAGAGGTGATAGGCCAGTGTACTGCAGCGATTGCTTTAGCAACAACCGAGAATAATTCAAGATAAACTCTAAACACAATACGGCTTTTAGCACTAAGTACTTAGTGCTAAAAGTTAAACTACAAGATTGATATTTCCCTCCAGTAACGTGTCTGCGTCTTAAAACTCCACGTAGACGCCCGCTTCTAGAATGTAATACCATATAATCAGACAAGCTGAAGATATGCGTAAATGAAATACTCAAACCTTAATGACTATATTCTTGCGTTAGAGAAACACGGCCTACTAAAAAGGATCAGCACCGAAGTCTCAACAGACTTAGAAATAACAGAAATTACAGACCGAGTTATGACTGATAACGGTCCTGCGTTGCTATTTGAGAATGTAACTGGACACAACATCCCTGTACTCACCAATCTTTTCGGATCCCATCAAAAGATGGCTTTAGCACTTGGAGTAGATGATGTTAATGAAATAGCTGACAGGATATCTAACTTATTAGGGACAGTTCAAAACCCTCCTAAGACTCTGATATCAAAGCTTAAACTGTTAGGAGACATGATAAATATCGGCAGGCTCTCACCCAAAACCGTTAAAAAAGCCCCTTGCCAAGACGTAGTGATATCAGGTGATGATGTTAATTTGCTCAATTTTCCTATACTAAAAAATTGGCCCCTGGATGGCGGGAAATTTATAACCTTGCCTCTTGTGATTACCCAAGATCCCAACAAGTCATCTCAGAATTATGGGATTTACCGAATGCAAATCTATGACAAAAACACAACGGGGCTACACTGGCAAACCCATAAAGGAGGCGCTGAACATTATCGCAATACTATTGAAAAACTGCCTGTATCTGTAGCCATTGGAGCAGATCCTACAACAATTTGGTCCGGATCTGCTCCACTCCCTCCTGATGTTGATGAGATGCTTTTAGCAGGATTCATAAGACAGAATCCTGTGGAATTAGTCAAATGTATATCTAATGATTTAAAAGTTCCTGCTAATTCTGAAATAGTGCTAGAAGGATACGTACTAAAAGATGAAAGTAGAGTGGAAGGCCCATTTGGGGATCACACAGGATATTACTCAGAAGCTTCTGAGTATCCTGTGTTCCATGTTACCACTATCACTCACAGAGCTAATCCAATTTACCCGTCTGCATTAGTAGGCAAACCTCCCAAAGAGGACTACTGGATGGGTAAAGTTACCGAAAGAGTCTTCCTGCCTTTAATAAAGTTAACCATCCCTGAAATCGTCGATATCAATATGCCTGCAGAGGGGATTTTTCACAATATGTTGATAGTGTCAATTGCCAAGAAATACCCAGGACAAGCCTATAAAGTGATGAACGGTCTCTGGGGAATGGGTTTATTAAGCCTAACCAAAACGATTATAGTAGTGGACGAATTCGTTGATATTCATAACCTTTCTGAGTTGGCTTGGAGAGTACTATGCAACGTAAATTACGCTACAGATATGTTGGTTAGCAAGGGACCGTTGGACGATTTAGATCATTCCAACCCATCTAGCAAATTCGGAGCAAAACTCGGTGTCGATGCTACCCGAAAGATCGCAGGAGAAGGGTACACTTCACACTGGCCGGATGACGTTGATATGAGTGAAGATATAAAACAACTTGTAGATTCGAAATGGGAGGACTATGGGTTTTAAATGACAAAGCGAATATATTTCATACATAAATTCCCTGTATACATGTCCTCAATACGGATTTGGGAATCTCTGTTCGCTCTTCCTTTCGCATTCCTAGCTATGATCTTAGCTTCCGAAGGCTGGCCAACTATAAACGATCTGATCTGGGTAACTATTGCAATGATAACTGCTCGAACTTTTGCAATGTCGATGAACAGACTCGCTAATGAAAAAGAAGATTCCCAAAATCCGAGAACCATGAATCGACACTTACAATCTGGCTTGCTAAACCACAGAGATATGTGGACATTAATCATACCTAGTGCTATATTTTTTCTATTAGCAGCTTATATGCTCAATATATTTGTCTTCTTTTTAGCACCTTTAGCATTAGCCTATATAGCGTTTTATTCGTTTTCTAAATATATAACATGGCTTTGCAATATCATATTAGGATCTTCATTAGCTATAGCGCCAATTGGAGCATGGTTTGGAGTAACAGGGGTTTTTAGTTTTACAGCTTTGATACTAGGTTTGGCAGTTACTTTATGGGCGAGCGGATTCGATATAATTTATGCATGCCTAGATTATGAATTTGATACAAGGTATGGAATCAATTCTATACCCGCTAAGTTTGGCGTTTCTAAAGCCTTAGGAATGGTAAAACTACTTCATGGAGGAGCAATTCTGACCTTATTAATGCTGGGAATCATCATGGATTTGAATATCTTATATTTTATTGGATGTAGCATTGCCAGCATACTATTAGCTTATGAAAACATGCTAGTAAAGCCCCATGATCTGTCCAAAGTCAATATAGCGTTCTTCCGAATCAACGGACTTATATCTTTGGTACTATTAATCTTCACTGGAATTAGCGTGATAATCATATGACAAGCCAAGAGCCTTACCCATACATAATTGGTATATCAGGTGCGAGTGGCGCAATCATATCTAAAAAGATTGTTAGCGAACTGCTTACTAGAGATCTTGAAGTAGTAACAATATTCTCTAACGCTTCCAAATTAGTGTGGGATCAAGAGCTTGACTCCTCATATCAAACAGACATTATCGAGTGGTCTGAATATCCAAATTATAAGAATTATGCAGTAGGTGACTTAACTGCACCAATTGCAAGCGGTAGTTATCACACCAATGGAATGATAATAGTCCCATGCAGCATGAATAGCGTTGCGAGTTTGGCAAATGGGATCACCAATAATTTACTACTCCGGGCTGCAGACGTGTGCCTGAAAGAAAATAGACCACTGACAATCATACCAAGAGAAACTCCATTACACGCTATTCATTTGAACAATTTAGCGAAACTTGCCAGCATGGGCGCCACTATAATGCCAACAGACCCACCTTTTTATCTTAATCTTAAAACAACAGACCAAATAGTGGACTATTTCGTTGGAAAAGTTTTAATTCAACTAGGTATTGAAACCAAATTACCAGAACGTTTTAGATATCAAGGAAGGCCTGAATAGTGCCGTCAAATCAACGAACAGAACCCGAGCAGTCTTACGTCAATAATGTCTTCCGCAATATCACTAACCATTATGACCGCATGAATACCATAATGACGTTTGGAATGCACCATTTATGGAAAACCAAACTCATAAAACTGGTATCCTCAGATCATCCCACTATTTGTGTTGATATAGCTACAGGAACCGGAGACATTGCTCATAAATTATCTAACATACCATCTGTAAAACATGTGTTAGGCACGGACATATTACCTTCCATGCTGACATTAGCTAAGAATAAAAAGCAACAGAACACTAAAAATTCCTACTTCACAAGCACCGCTGTTAAGCTACCTATTAAGTCCAATGTAGCGGACGTAGTCACAGCAGGATTCAGTTTGCGTAATATGCCTGACCTAGAAAAATCCATCTCTGAAATGACGCGAATTACAAAACCCGGAGGCGTAGTTTCCACTTTAGAATTAACCCCATATAAATCTCAAATAGTCGGGAAATTGATAGGAATATATTTCCATAAAATCGTTCCTATAATAGGGTCATTAGTAAGCAATAATCGGACCGCATACACTTACTTACCACAATCGGTAGATAATTTCATTGATGCTGAGGAGTTAAAAGCTCTTTTCGAAAAATGTGGTTTGCAAAATGTAAAGTATTCCAAATTAGGCCTAGGAACGATAGCGATACACACAGGAATAAAGTCTTAATTTTTCCATTCATACAACCTAGATATAACATTGTATATGGATATACATTAAGATAGAATCTATTCTATTCAATTATCACGAAGTGGTCAGCTATGCCTTCAATATTCGACAAACTTGAAATTATATTGCGCCGTAATGATGAGATAGAAACTCTGATGGCAACGCCTGAAGTAGCTTCTGATTTCAACAAGATCCAAGCGTTGGCCAAAGAACGGTCGTCAATTGAGAATTTGGTCAGTATTGGGCGCACCTACGAAGAGCTTGTCACCGAAAAAAATGATTTAGAAGAATTGGCCAAAGATTCGTCTGACACTGAATTGAGTAATATGGCTAAACAAGAACTATCAAATATCTCTGACCAAATTAAGCATCTAGCTAACGATTTGGAAGTTGCATTATTACCCAAAGATCCTAACGATGAGCGCGATGTCATAGTTGAAATCCGAGCAGGAACAGGCGGTAGAGAAGCAACATTGTTCGCTGCCGACCTATTCAGAACTTACACAAAATACGCACAACTGCATGGATGGAAAACTGAAATCATGGATTCCCATAATGCGGACTTAGGAGGCTACAACAAGATCGTTTTCGACATCCACGGGCAAGGTGTATACAGCAAATTAAAATTTGAGAAAGGCGTACACAGGGTTCAACGTATACCTGAAACTGAAACCCAAGGCAGAATACACACATCTACTGCAACCGTTGCTGTACTGCCAGAAGCAGATGATGTTGAGGTTAATATACATCAAGATGACTTAAGAATAGACATATTCCACTCTGGTGGACACGGAGGGCAAAATGTTAACAAAGTAGCAACCGCTGTACGTATAGTCCATAACCCGACTGGGATAGTGGTAGTATGCCAAGACGAAAGATCACAATACAAAAACAAAACGAAAGCTATGTCCATGCTCCGAGCAAAAATATATGAAGTTGAGCAGCAACGACATAGCGATGAAATCAGCCAAAATCGACGAGAACAAGTCGGTAGTGCAGAAAGATCGGAAAAAATTAGAACCTACAATTTCCCTCAAGATCGCATAACAGATCACAGAATATCTTCGAGTTTCTATGGAGTGAGCAAAATCTTAGACGGGAACCTAGACGAAATTATAACTTCACTCATGGACTGGGAACGAGCAACTTTAATGGAAGAAGTGAAAGCCTAATCATACAACAATTAACACCATCCAAATTACGCACTTATATCGCAAGGAAACTATCGGTAGCCGGAATTACTGAAAGTGATTTAGAGGCCGATATTATAATTATGGAATCCCTGGATATCAGTAAAGTCGATCTTCTAACTGCAACACACTTACACATAAATTCACACCAGTCAAAATATATAGACACCTTACTCAACCGCAGGATAAAACGAGAGCCCCTAGCTTATATTCTGGGGCATCACTATTTCTTTGGATTAGACTTTCACGTGAATAGTAGTACTTTGATCCCTCGACCTGAAACTGAATTGCTAGTGGAGCAAGTTTTGTTGCTAGCCGACGAGCGACCCAATCTTTCAATAGCGGACATTGGAACAGGAAGCGGTATCATAGGTATATCACTTGCACTGCATTTACCCACATCCAAAATATATGCAACAGACTTATCCAAACAAGCCATACAAACGGCTCAAACGAATGCTAAATATCACAAAGTAACAAACAACATCACGTTCAGAATCGGTGATCTGTTCGCCAATACCTCCGACACATTCGATATTATTGTGTCTAACTTGCCTTATATCCCATCCGAGCGAATTCCAACTTTAGATAAGGAACTATCCTGGGAACCAATTCTAGCCCTCGATGGTGGTATTGATGGGACACAAATAATATCGAACTTAATCTCTAGAAGTAGACCGCACATCAATCCTAATTCGGTAATATTGATTGAAATTGATAACTCTCATGGTCATATAGTACGAGAACTGGCACACAAAGTGTTCCCGGCGAGCAATATACAAATTAAGCAAGATTTACAAGGATTTGATAGGATACTAATTATCAAGCCCAATAAAGAAACCGAATCGTAATATTTGATATGAAGGGAGATTGTTATGGCTACTAACACAAATATATATACAGAGACTGAATATAACGTAGTTGGAACCAGACCAGTGCGCCACGATGGGTACGAAAAAGTTACAGGAGCAGCCAAATATGGGGCCGATATACAACTATCCAATATGCTTTACGGAAAGGTACTTCGGAGTCCTCATCCCCATGCAGTAATAAAATCAATAGATACTACAGCCGCAGAGTCTATGCCTGGCGTAGAAGCGGTGATGACTCACAAAGATTTTCCAATCATCGAAGACCAAATGATCGATCTCGCAGAAACTAGAGCTAACGCAAGGCTCATGGCCGAACACCTGATGGCACACAAAAAAGCTCTTTATAAAGGCCACGCAATCGCTGCAGTTGCTGCTACAGACCCCCATACCGCTGAACTAGCACTAGACTTAATAAAAGTAGAATATCAAATACTAGAACCAGTACTAACATATAAACAAGCGATCCAACCAGAAGCTCCACTTTTGCATGATGATATGACTACACATTTCAAATCAGAAAGATTCGCTAGAGGAGATGATTCCGGAACCAAAAGCAATATCGCAAGCCATATACAACACAAATTAGGGGATACTGCTGAAGGTTTTAAAGCATCAGATTTTGTTTTAGAGAGAGAATTCACAACTGAAACAGTACATCAAGGTTACATAGAACCTCATGCATCGACTGCAACTTGGCCTGGAGATGGCAGAGTGCACATCTGGACTTGCACTCAGGGGGCATTCGGAGTCCGATCCGCAACTGCTGCCATATTAGGACTACCCGAATCCATGGTGAAAGTAACACCCACAGAAATCGGTGGAGGATTCGGTGCCAAAGCGACGACCTACTTGGAGCCTGTAGCGGCCGTCTTATCACAAAAAAGCGGCAAGCCTGTAAAAGTAATAATGTCCAGAAAAGATGTATTTGAAGGGACAGGACCAACTTCTGCAACGTGGGCAAACGCAAAAATTGGATTTATGAATTCTGGAATCATCACTGCCATCGAATTGACAATGTATTTTGAAGCAGGCGCATATCCTGGTTCTCCTGTCGGAGGCGCCACACTTTGTGCAACAGGTCCTTATAACGTCGAGAATCTACTGATAGACGGATATGACGTTGTATGTAACAAACAAAAAGTTCAGGCGTATAGGGCTCCTGGACAGCCTCAAGGTGCATTCGCCATTGAACCAGTCATAGACGAAGCTGCAATTCTTCTCAATATGGACCCGATGGAACTCAGGCTATTAAATGCGGTCAAAGAAGGTGATCGCATGCCTAACGGAGTTCGCCACCCAAGAATTGGATGTATAGAACTAGAAGAAGCCATGAAAGAACATCCTCACTATAATGAAAAATTAAACAAACCCAATCAAGGCAGAGGTATAGCCGTCGGATATCGTTGGCAGGGCGGGCAAGTATCTTCAGCTACTATAAATGTTAATAATAATGGCACCATAAACCTCATAACCGGCTCTGTGGATATTGGGGGATCTCGGACAGCGGTTGCAATGCAAGCCGCTGAGGTTTTAGGAATCACCTCTGATGAAGTCTCACCTATCGTTGCTGACACAGATATGGTTGGTTATACCGCCAATACAGGGGGCAGCAGAACCGCTTATGATACTGGACTAGCTGCAATCGAAGCTTCCAATCTTGTCATCCAAGAGATGAAATCCCGAGCGTCGCTATTCTGGGAAGTACAACAGGAGGATGTCAAATTTGAGAATGGTACATTTACATGTATTAAGAATCCAGAAGATACGTTATCTTTCAAAGATATAGCTAGGAGACAGATGGGGAGCGGAGGACCCATAACTTGCTCGGCATCTGCAACTTCAACAGGAGTCGGGCCCATTATTGCAGGCAATATAATCGATGTGGAAGTTGATCCTGAAACTGGCAAGGTATCCATACTGAAATGCACTTCATTTTTAGACGTTGGTTTTCCTGCACATCCAAGCTACGTCGAAGGCCAAATACAAGGTGCTACTGTACAAGGCATAGGGTGGGCTTTGAATGAAGAGTATGTCTATAACGACAATGGAGCAGTGGATAACGCAAGCTTCTTGGATTATCGAATGCCTACTAGCCTTGATGTCCCAATGATTGAGTCTGTTATGGTTACAGTGCCTAATCCGAGACATCCGTTTGGTCTACGAGGAGTCGGGGAAGCTCCAATAATTCCCCCATTATCTGCTATACACAATGCAATCAACGATGCGTTAGGTGTGCGGATAAACTCGTTACCTATCACGCCAAACAAAATCCTACAACATCTAAACAAATAAAATTAATCAGAGTGAGACATGTCTAGCAAATTAAGTAAATGCCATAACACCAAAGATTTTAGAAAACTTGCAAGAAAACGGATACCGTCACCTATTTTCAATTATCTAGATGGCGGAGCAGATGATGAAACGACATTAGCAAGGAATACCGACTCTTTTGAGGCATGTGACCTAGTTCCTAACGTATTACGAAGCGTAGGAACCATAGATACTAGTGTTTCTGTGATGGGCAAGAAAATCAACACACCTTTGTTCTTCTCTCCTACGGCACTGCAACGCCTATTCCATCATCAAGGAGAAAAAGCTGTAGCAAAAGCGGCAGAAAAATTTGGTACTTACTGCGGAATATCATCATTAGCAACAGTTAGTATCGAGGAAATAGCAAAGAACTACTCTTCGCCTAAAATGTTCCAGTTATATGTACACAAGGACCAAGGCTTAAACAATAGCATGATAGAAAAATGCATTGAGCACAATTTTGACGCTTTAGCAATAACGGTTGATACTATCGTGGCTGGAAATAGGGAACGGGATTTCTACACAGGGTTCACTACCCCGCCCAAACTGACACCCAAAAGCATGCTCAGCTTTGCGACCCATCCGGCCTGGACGGCAAACTATCTTTTCCGCGAAAAATTTGAATTGCCCCAACTACAAAGCCACGTCAAAGAAGGTACAGATGTGAAAGTATCGATTGGAGAATATTTCACGTCACTGATTGATCAGAATATGAATTGGGACACTATCAATCAAATCAGTAAGAAATGGGGGAAAGCATTATGTATTAAAGGGATCATGTCAGCTGAAGATGCCAAGAAAGCGGTTGATATCGGGGCTACCGCAATTATGGTGTCTAACCATGGAGGTAGACAACTTGACGGCTCCCGGGCACCATTTGATCAATTAGCTGAGATAGTTGACGCTGTTGGAGACAAAGTAGATGTCATCTGTGATGGCGGTATACGGCGAGGAACCCATGTGCTAAAAGCCCTATCACTGGGAGCAAAAGCCTGTTCTGGAGGGAGAATGTATTTATATGCATTAGCCGCAGGCGGGGAACAGGGGGTAGAACGTGCTATGCAACTAATGCAAGACGAGATCGAACGAGGCATGAAACTAATGGGCTGTACGAACATAAATGAATTAAGCAGAGACAATATAAGGTATAGATAAGCTTTCTATGAAACAGAATTTACATCTATTTTTTCTGTAACAGAGTGAGTAGTGCCGCCAAAAGTAGGAATCCACGAAGAATGCTTCCCAGGTCCTCCTGTAACACCAATCAATAAATCAGAAGTTTCTCTGACCATCGGTACTGGCCCTTTAGGGATTTCCCCAAATCGCTCCATAAGAGTATCATGAGTATATCTATCTAAGGGTATTAATGCATGCTTCATAAGCCACTCGATAACATCTTGCTTAGTGAACCCATCTCTTGCTATAGTTTCTGCATGTTCGGGGCCAAACAACAAAACCGTTTGACCACCAGTATATGCATTGTTAGCTCCTGTCACCCCCATAGCTCCAGCAACAATCGTTAATATTTCTTCTGCTGACCTACCTGTATGATCATTTATATTGTGAGGAGATTCTCCTGCAACTACAGTAACTGTACTATCGTCAATATCAAATCCCATATCTACATGGATCGGTTTCCAAGGAGTCAAGTCTTCATTTTCTCCTATGCAAAACGAAAATTTCCCAGGGGAGCCTTGAGAAGACATATCGCCAATACCGGGATTCCCTCCTCCTACATTTAACAATATTAATCTCATAGCTCTGCCAATCACTGCATTAGCAACGAACCCTGGTCCAAACACTCCGGAAGAACAATTAATGTTCAATGCTTCTCTAATAGGACCATTAACAATCATCAATACACCACACGGGTGTGTGGTAGCTTGTATGGCATACAGATTAAATTCCGGCTGTATAATAGCTTTTATCGCCGCAATTACTACAGGAAAATGCTCCGTACGACACCCTGCCATAACTGCATTAATGGCAACTTTTTCAATAGTTGCCGCCCCCCAATTCGGAGGTATCTCTCCCAATACATGACCACGATCAAATCCGCTAGATGCTATCATAGCGTCTACTCTGTCTGGAGTCGGGGGAATTATAGGAAGCCCATCACTCCAACCGTGTTTCGTAAAATAATCGTTGATTGCTTCGGAGGATGATGGCAATGAAATTATTTCATTAAGATCCATGAAGTTACGCTCCCATCCATCCTTTAATGATTTGATCTACAAAAACGTCTGCTAATTCTTTCACTTCCTTTTTCTCAATGCCTCCAAAGGGATGTTTCCCAATAGCGACTGGTAAATCAGGCATTCCAAGAGTTTTCCTTTCCGAATCCGCAAGTCTGATAAATCTATCAGAACATATTGTGACCGTATTAACATTTAATTTCTCTAGCTCAACCGCGTCATGGATACACCATGAAGTGCACGAGCCTCAATCTGCTAAACCTATTATTGCTAAGTCTATTTCTGTAGCCATGATCTCTAATGTTTCTTCGTCAAGAGGTATAGAGGCCGTCCATTTACTGTAATAAGTAACATCAGATAAATTCAATTTTGGAACTAATATGCTCTCTAGACTTTTAAATATCACTTCACCATTTGGTTTGTTATTCCACAAAAATCCAAGCGTCTTACCTTCCAGATTTTCAGTTCGATTAGACAATTCGTTTCGCAGTATTCTGGGTTTCGCGGTAGGATTTAATACCGAAATAGTATCTAACATCATCTACTCCTAATTATTCAGGATGGTTTATACACTGTCGTTGTAATACACTATGATAACCTATCATATGAAAGGATTGTACAGTGGAACAAAGCATCTATTCGGACAGACGTAACAAATTAATGGACTTCATCGGAGAAGGAGTCGCAATTATAGCCTCTGGAGTAGAAAAAACCCGAAACAACGACGTTAACTATATATTCCGACAAGATTCAACGTTTTGGTATTTTACAGGTTTTGAAGAACCTAATTCTGTAGTTGTATTAGCCCCAAATACCGACAAACCATACACCATGTTCGTACCTCCATACGACGAAAATTACGAGACTTGGGTAGGGCAAAGAGCAGGGATAGAAGGAGCCATCGGTCAGTACTTAGCCGATCAGGCATTCCCTATAGAAGACCTTGAAACCCGCCTACCTCAGCTATTATCTGACACCTCTACTCTGTATTTCACTCCTAACCCGGACCATGATCTGGATCCCTTAATTAATAAAATACTCTCTTCTCAACGTAGAAATCATTCAAGAGGGGGAGCATTAATCACAAATGTACGAGATCTCTCTAGTATCACATCCAATATGCGATTAACCAAAACAGACCAAGAAATCACACAAATCAAAAAGGCAATAGACATAACAGATAAAGGATTTATCAAAGCATTCTCCAATACACTCCCAGGAAAATATGAATACCAAATTCAAGCAAGCTTAGAATCCCAATTTAGAGACCTTGGTTCGCCCAGAAACGGATATCCTTCGATTGTTGCCGGTGGCTCAAACAGCTGCACACTCCACTACATTAAAAATGATGAAGTTCTAGCTGACGGAGACCTTCTTCTTATCGATGCTGGAGCTGAATTTGATTATTACACTGCTGACATAACCAGAACATGGCCTATAAACGGCAAGTTCTCAAGCGAACAGCTTGAAACTTATTCAATTGTATTAGCAGCTCAGGAAGCCGCTATAAAATCAATCAAGCCTGGAATTACCTTTGAAGAGGTTCATCAAGCTGCTCTGAAAATCTTAGTGCAAGGGCTAAAAGATCTAGGGATTCTCAAAGAATCCCTAGATTCTATAATAGAAGAAAAATCGTATGCCCCCTATTATATGCACGCGACTTCACACTGGCTTGGTCTCGATGTCCATGATGCCGGGATCTACAGGAACTCCAAAGGATCTATCAAACTTGAACGTGGCATGGTTCTAACTGTTGAGCCAGGTTTATATTTTGGGAAACTAGCCCCCAATGTACCTAAACAATTTCAAGGTATCGGAATTAGAATAGAAGACAATATCCTCGTTACCGATGTCGGATTTGATAATCTATCACGCAACATACCTAGCCTTCCTAACGAGTTGGAACAATTGATTGGGACGGGGTCATAATTCTAGAATCAACCCTCCAGCATCGTATATAAAATAAAGACCAAGCACTCCTATAAAGCCATTCAGTAAAAGCATAACTAAATTATAAATATGGTCACTCATTAATCGTTTACCATGATGTATCCCTAGTGATAGGGTACAATTCCAAATATAATCTGACATTATATGACCGATATAGAAGCACATGATGCCCCCAAAACCATATGTGTAAGACCATAATATGTAAGCTAATCCTACGGTGCTCCACCACACAACAAAGTATGGATTGCATAAACTAACAGCAAACCCCTTATATATATAAACAGCAGACCTATTGCCTGGCATCATCGGAAGAGATGTACGAAAAGGTAAAGTAGCCTTATTTTTAAAGCCTTTTACACTCAAATATAATAGGAATCCTCCTCCCAAAACTCCGATGAGAATACGTACTGGTCCATAAGACATAAACGGTGCTATCCCAAGTAACAGTACACAAACTATGATTAATTCACATAAAGCATGGCCAGTCGACAATAATACTCCGACTTTTGGCCCATCAATAATAGAGTCTCTAACATTGAGTGCGGTCACCGGGCCAGGGGCTAAAGCTCCGGAAAAGCCTACTAGTAGTGAAGTCCCAAAAATAACAACAAATACATTACTTAACATATCTGTATCTAAAATTGGTAGTTTATCATTGTTTCAGAAGTTGATAGTCAAAATAAGTTAAATCGTCTAACAAAACTGCAGCAGCTGATACATCTAATCCTAATGTGGAATCAGTTTTCACAGCTATCGTGTAGGCACCCGAACTAACCGCACTAGCAATTCCTACAGGAGAATCCTCTACAGCTATACAGTCAATGGGACTTATTCCTAATTTTTCCGCTGACCTCAAATACACTTCTGGATCTGGCTTACCATTCGTGACATCATCTCCGCCCATGACTGAATCAAACACGTCATAGAGCCCTATGGCTTTCAATTTTATGTCAATCCATCTATGTTGAGAGGATGAGGCCACCGCTATAGGTATATGTTGAGATTTACAATAAGCAACCAAGTCTTTCACTCCTGGACGCGCATCGAGGGGGCCTCCAAAAATTTGTAACACATGCTGTTCATAATCGGAAATCAGTTCTTCGACAGATTTGTCCAAACTACGCACCGACTTAATCCGCTCCCATGTTTGATGTATTGTTGTTCCTATCAAAAATGATCGGTTCTCTTCATCAGTAATCACGTCAACACCGTATTCTATCAGCGAATCGTTTATTGCTTTCAAAAATAATGGTTCACTATCTAATAATACGCCATCCATATCAAATAAAATGGCCTCATATACTTTGCCCATGTACTACCTCTTGATCCTTAATCCTTAAGGTGTCTTTCCAAAAATTCTAAAGTTCTTGGCCATGACATATCTGATGCTCTTTTATTATGTCTCGTTGGATCTGTAAAGTCTAGAAAGGCATGCCCCGCTTCAGGATAAGAATAAAATCTGTAATCTTTACCTAATCGCGTCAATTCTTTATCCAAAGTAAGCATATCTTGTTGCGATGGATTATCATCATTTTCCCCAAAATGAAACAAAATCGGACAATCGATATCGGCAGTTCTGTCAAATGGGGTTACATCATTCTGTCCCCAAGCAGCAAACAAATTACCGCCATAATAAGGTACAGCGGCTTGAAACCTATTACTTACTGCTGCCATCAACCAAGTTATTCTTCCTCCACAACAGAATCCAGTAATTCCTAATTTATCAGGTTTGGCGAGAGGGTTATCATTTAAAAATCCTAATGTCGCTTCTACGTCCGATATTATTTGCATATCATCTAGTAATTCTCTCTTTGTCTTTCCTAACGATTCAGACATTTCATCAGAAATAGTATGAAATAAGTCCGGAGCCACCGCTAAGTAGCCTTCGCCAGCAAATTTATCACACATACTTTTAGTAAATTCAGCAACTCCAAAAGCATTCATAATCACTACCATTGCAGGGAAAGGCCCGGTCCCTTCTGGCACACTTGTATAAACATCCATAACATTAGATCCTACAGATACTTGTTCGACCGATGCCTGCATATAATTCCTCCATTCACTTCCAGATTACACTAAATTTTCATTTCTACACTGACGTAACGAGGACTCGAACGCTTCTAGTGTAGTGTCAATATCTTTCTCAGTATGTACCGATGAGACCAAGAATGCATTCCTTCCCATCACATCGATACCATGATTTTGTAAAGATCTTTTCAGTTGTATGGTTTTTTCTTCAGCTATAGTATTCTTGATCCGTGTATGATCTCCCGTGCATATCTCCCGATCACAGTCACAATCATGTAACACTACATGGACCATTGATCCTATACCGTAAGAATGACCACTTATTTCTAATGAGCTAAACACGTTATTGAAACCATCTCGGAGCTTGTTACCCATATTATTGGCAAGCGTATTAACCTCCCCACGAGAGATTATTTCTAAGCATTTTGCTCCTGCTACTGCTGATAGCGGATTTGCATTAAATGTACCAGGATGAGCTACCCTTTCAGAAGCGTTTCTTACAAACTTACCTGTATGAGATATCATGTCGACTATTTCGGCCTTACCTCCTACAGCACCACCTGGAAGTGATCCAGCGATAATCTTGGCAAAAGTAGTAAGGTCTGGAGTAATGTCATATTTTTGTTGAGCACCTCCTGCAGACGCTCTAAATCCTGTCACCACTTCATCCATTATGAAAACTACCCCATAACTGGAAGTCAAATTTCTAACACCTTCTAAATAATTTGGCACATCAAACATTAATTGCCCGTAATGTGCTCCTGTAGGTTCTAAAATAATTGCCGCAACATCATCATTAGCATTAAGAAATTCATCCAAAGCAATGAGGTCGCCAGCAGGCAAAACTTTTATCGATCCCCATACTGAACTCGGAACACCAGCGGAAGGGCCCTGCGAATCTGATATAGCATAATCATTCCAGCCATGAAAATGATCTTGCAATTTAATCACTATATTCTTACCCGTATAAGCCCTAGCTAACCTCATAGCCATCATAGTAGCCTCAGTTCCGGAACTTTGAAATCTAATCCGCTCCACAGAAGGAACCAACCTTTTGATATAAGATCCCCATTCCAGTTCTTGATCAGTACAAGCCCCTAAATGAGTGCCAAGTGACATCTGTTTATTAACCGCTTCAACTATTTCAGGATGCGAGTGTCCCAAAATCAGAGCCCCATGGCCACACACATAATCAATATATTCATTTCCATCGACATCCCATTTTTTCGAACCATTACCATGGGTCATATACAGAGGAAATGGAGTAGCATAGCGATTATCGTGAGTGACTCCACTCGGGAAAAGTGATTCTGCCTGTAGGTATTTGCTTCTGGAACCAGGGTGAGATTCTTCGTATATACTCAATATGCTCATATTGCCCTCATTCTATTGACTGAATAGTTAAAGTCGGGGGTTTTCTTATAAAAACAAAACATGCACTGGCCAGATAAGCGCATATCCCCGATAATAATAATACCATCTGATAGTCTCCTAGGGTATCAAATGCCCATCCGGCGAATAAAGGCGATCCAATTAAAGCCCAACTATGAGAGAAAGTTATGATTCCTCGCAAACTAGCAAATTTCTCTCTTCCAAAAAAATCTCCTAAGGTAGCCCAAACAAGAATACCTGCTCCGTCTCCAAGACCTTCAAATACAATAAACATCCATATCAATACCAAACCATAAGCATGCGGTCCAGAATAAAATAAACAGATAAATGCGGTGCCTTCTAAAATCAAAGTGATCGTCAATATGTATTGCTTGGGAGCAAAATCACCCATATATCCTACAATCATTCTAGATACAAAATTTATTCCAAACATGAGTCCAGTCAAATTAGCAGCGGTCTGCCTACTGACTCCTTTACTTTCCAGAATCGGTACCACAGTTACCAGAATCCCCATGGTCGCAAGCATACGAAGTCCAGTACCTAGTAGTAGGAGCCAAAATGACCGGTTAGCAAGTGCTTCCCTGACTGAATAACCCCGTACCTCTGAAGCCTCGCCGCCAACTCCTGTAATTTGCCTAGGGAGTAAATCTCCATCTGGATACAATCCCATATCTTCAGGTTTATTTCGAAAGAAATAGGTCAATGGCAATATGATTAAAAAATAACACAAACTTGAAACGAATGTAGCTGCTCTCCAGCCCCTTAAATCAATAAGAAAATTTAATAACGGGACCATAGCCAATCCACCTAATGAAGATATGGCAGCAAGAGTGGAAAGAGCTAAAGATCTTTTCCGGTTGAACCAGTTGTTGACTCCTGCAAACAAGGCATGTTGAAACCCAGCACTATTCCCAAGAGATATCACTCCTAGATATACCAGTGCAAACGACCAATAACTATTCACATATACAGTAAATAACAAATATCCGATCCCTGCTAAAACAACCATAGGGACCAAGATTTTCTTGTTTCCAAATTTATCTATGAACCATCCTACAAATGGGCCCTCTAAGCCACCTTCAGACCTGGCAATGGCAAATATTAAATTAGTCTGCATTTGAGAAATTCCCAATGAATCTCTCATTGCAGGAACAAGAACAGTAAATCCTCTAAAAAAAATACCTGATGCGAAAAATACCATAGCTGAACATGAAGCTATCACCCACCATCCGTAGAATATGGGTTTCTTGGTTTTGGGATTCAGATTGTAATTCACAATTGCAACTAGACTAAATGACAATTTCTACTTTCGTCAAAGAATTATATACTACGTATCACGAAATACATCTCAGCGTTAGGACAATTAATTAGTGGATAACATTGATTCTTACATTTTACATGCTGATTTAGATGCTTTTTATGCATCTGTAGAGCAAATGTTAAATCCTGATTTACAGAACAAACCAGTGGTAGTGGGAGGACGTCCAGAAAACAGAGGTGTTGTAGCAACTGCTTCATATGAAGCCAGAGCTTTTGGCATTCACTCAGCTATGCCCATGAGGAGAGCTATACAACTATGTCCTGACGTTATAATTATCCCTACTAATTTTGATCTATATAAGTCTTATTCAAAAAGAGTAATGGCAATCTTAAAGGAATATTCTCAAATTGTAGAAAATGTTTCTTTAGATGAGGCTTATATTGACATATCTAATAAAGTACATAAGCCGAGTGATGCACTAAGTATCGGATTAGACATTAAAAACCAAGTAAGAATCAGGACCGGATTAGTAATATCAATAGGAATTAGTTCAAATAAAACTACGAGTAAAATAGCTTCTGATCTAAATAAACCTGACGGCTTAGTTTTTATACCTGCAAATAAAGAACTGGAATTAACAGCACATTTAGGGGTCAATAAAATACCCGGGATAGGACCCAAATCCACTAAGAAACTAAATCAATTAGGAATTACTACAATTGGTGAATTATCCATTCAATCTTCTGAATTTTTCAGTCGTATATTTGGAACCCAAGGCGAGAAAATACATGCGAAATCCTTAGGGGAATACCGGGAAAGTCTTCAATCTGTACGTAAAGCTAAAGCAATAAGCACAGAAACAACCTTCAGGGAAGATTTAGTAGATAAACGTATTATCATTCAAGAACTTCAAAAACTAGTAACTAGGCTTTCTCAGAATGCCATAAACAAATCCATTGAAGGAAAAACAGTGCGCATCAAAGTGAGATTTAACGATTTTAGTACCCACACTAGTCAACTGACACTCCTTTCTCCCACCAACGAAAATGCGGTTATACAGAATGCTTCAGAAAATTTACTTGAACGAATTTTGGATCCAATACAACCTATTCGACTACTAGGAGTTGCATTATCAAACTTTGACGAGAAGCCCAACATTCAACTGAGTCTGCTATAACTACCTGAATAGGTCTTTGTCTGAATCTCTTATAAGCATACTTAGTGAGGCATTTTCCATTTCTTCTATAGCATATCCACGTATTATCGATACAGGGATACCGTCCAATTTACCAGTTACTAATTCCGCAGCTGCCGACAGTTCATCAGCTACATTTATTTCACTTGTATGCAACTTGTTGCCATAGTCATCGAATTTTCCCACATAACTGGCTATCGGGTTGAATCCTGCAACTCCAATTGCTACATTGGTAGCAGCCGTACGCCAAGGTCTTCCAAAAGTATCAGAAATAATAACCCCAACATCGACGCTTAGATCCTTTTTTATGGTTGCCCTAATATTTCTAGCACTACAGTCCGGGTCTTCTGGCAACAGTGCCACAGACTCTGCTCCTGGTATATTGGAAGCATCAATCCCTGCATTAGCACATTTAAACCCATGATGTGTTTCACTGATTATGACCCCACGTTCCATTCGTACTATTCGTTTGGATTCTCTTAAAATAAGTTCCGTATGGCGAGGGTCTCTTCGATGTCCTTTTGACAACGTATATGCTAATTCTGAAGGGATGACCCCATTTAAATCCACTATACGTCCTTCAGCTTTAGACACCACCTTCTGCGCGACTACAATTACATCTGAAGCTTTTATCTCCAGCCCTTGTTGGCGTAATTGCCGTGTAATCATATTACCTAGATTATCTCCAGGTTCTATTTCTGGCATGCCTTCCAGCCCGTATATCTGTATGTTTGATTCAATCATAGATCAGCCATCAAGTCGCTATTCAAAGAAGTATACCTTAAGAATTTAATATGCTAAACTTTTGCTTACCGATACAAAGTTGTCAGAGAGTGAAATACTCATGGACTCAGATTTTAGAAAGAAAGTCTACTCAAAATTTGGTGATAGTGGAGAAACTAGCCTACTATATGGAGGGCGAGTTTCAAAGAACAATGAGCACACTGAAGCCTACGGGATAACTGATGAAGCAGTTTCAGCTATGGGTCTTGCAAGATCCCTTTCTGAGGAAGAAGACGTTAAAACTTTACTTAGAGATCTTCAACGTGAATTATTCATAGTAGCAGCCGAACTAGCTACAGACCCAGATAAATACGATCTGTTTCACAAACATTTCACTCCAGTTACAGAACAAATGGTTCTCCATTTAGAAGAGACAATCGATTCGTTGGAACAAAAATGTGAAATGCCTAAAGTGTTTATACTCCCTGGAGGTAGTCCAGCATCAGCGGCGATAGACCTAGCAAGATCCATTATCCGTACCTCAGAGAGACGCGTTGTTAAACTAGCAGAAATCGATAAACTAACTAATCCACTCATAGTAACTTATCTGAATAGACTAGGAGATCTACTCTTTGTCTTAGCTAGATATCAAGACAAAGACATCCCCCTAGAATATGCTACCGGTGACCGCGCATAGTCATAATGAAATCTCCTAGAGTAACCATTATCGATTATGAATCAGGCAACATCCGTAGTGTTGCGCAAGCACTTCATAAGATAGGTGCCGAAGCTGAAGTAACATCTGATCCAAAACTTATCCAACAAAGCCAGGCAGTAATTTTACCTGGGGTGGGATCTGCGACTCAAGCAATGAGAGAACTACACAAACGAAACCTCATTGCTCCGATTAAAAGATTCATATCTACCGGAAAACCTTTCTTAGGTATCTGTTTAGGTTTGCAGATATTACTAGAAAATTCTCAAGAAGGCGATACAGAATGTATGGGAATCATTCCAGGTACAGTCAAGTATTTCAATACAGAACAAAAAGTCCCTCACATGGGCTGGAACACTGTACAAATACTAACAGAACATCCGTTATTTGATTCGATCGATGATCACGAGTATTTCTACTTTGTTCATAGTTATTTTGCAGCTCCAGACTCCCCGAACAACATCTTAGGTGTAACCCAATATGGGGATGTACGTTTTTGCAGTGTAGCTACTAAAGATAATGTAATAGCTACCCAATTCCACCCAGAGAAAAGTGGTCATGCAGGGCTTACTATATATAAGAACTTTGTAAATCTAGACTGATCTGGACCGTCGACATATCCATACGACAACAATTATAATCTTGCCCGTGACAATAAAAAAAGGGGCGCTAAATGGAAATTATTGACGCGCAGATTCATGTATGGGGTTCTGGCCTACCAAGCAACGATGCACATATTCAAGTCACCTCATTTACACCTGCTCAAGCCATAACCTTGATGGATGAAGCCGGGGTCGATGCCTCTATTATTCATCCCCCAAGTTGGGATCCTAATTCCGTAAATATGGCATTAGAAGCTACAACCGATTACCCAGAAAGATTCGCAATTATGGGTTCTATAGACCTTAGCAACCCCAAGTCCGTATCATTAATCCCCTCTTGGCGTCAACAAAACGGCATGCTCGGAATGCGATTTGGTTTTCTAGGCGGGGAAAATCAAAAGCTATTACACAACAAAGACTTGGATTGGTTTTGGGCCGCAGCATCAGAACACCAAATTCCCATATCTGCACTAGCAACAGACTCTCTTTTAGAACTAGGCAAAGTTAGCCAAAAATACCCAGATCTTAAACTGACCATTGATCACCTTGGAGGGCGAGGAGGTAATACTCATCTGAAAGACGATGCGTCCATGACCCACATTGAAAATCTTTTAACCATCGGTAAATATCCTAATATTGCGGTAAAGGCCACCGGTGCTCCAGGATATTCTAGTGGTCCGTACCCTTTCGTCAGCATGCATAAATATCTAAAACAAATTTATGATGTTTTTGGACCGGAACGAATGTTTTGGGGAACAGATATAACAAAAATGAAATGTTCCTGGAGAGAATGTATCACTATGTTCACAGAAGAACTTCCCTGGTTGGATAGATCTGATAAAACGTTAATTATGGGGCAAGCAATACGTAATTGGTGGGGCTGGAGTCAAATAACCTAAATGCAGATCTTACCAGCAATAGATATATTAAATGGAAATTGTGTTCGCCTGATTCAAGGAGACTTTAATCAAGAAACTGTATTTAGTACAAATCCTCCTGAAATGGCTAAAACTTGGGAATCTGAAGGTGCTGAAGTTATCCACATAGTCGATTTGAACGGAGCTAAAACCGGAATGTTGGACAATAAATCAATAATCGAGGACATCGTCAAACACATTAAAATCCCCATACAAGTAGGAGGAGGAATTCGTAGTCTTGAAATCGCTAAGACCTTGATAGACTGCGGTGTTAGTCGAATAGTACTGGGCACTATAGCAATCAATAACCGTGAGTTATTACAAACCCTAATTTCTGAACTCGGATCCGACAAAATAATAATAGCGCTGGACGGAAAAGATGGAAACATTGCTATCAACGGATGGCAAGATCAAACAAATCAGCAGGTAACGGACGTAGCTTGTGATATGAAAGAATATGGAATCCAACGAATAATGTACACCGACATAAGTAAAGATGGAGTACTAAATGGTCCAAATTTAAACACTACACAAGACCTAACTCGAATACCTAACTTGAATGTTATAGCTTCAGGAGGAATTTCATCCCTGCAAGACATACAAAGGGTAAAAAACATAGGATGCGAAGGAGCGATATTAGGAAAATCTCTTTATGAACGGATATTTACATTGAAAGAAGCTATAGACGCTGCGAATTAAGACTCATCATCTATCTTAAGGATTACTTCAGATGAAAATCCGTTATCAGACCTGAATTCCATCCATTCCATTTCCTTTTCAGGCCAATCTTCTTTTAAAACTTCCATCAGTAAAAAATCCATCGATAATTTTCTTACAATTTTAACTGGTTTAAACCCGCTCCTTGCAAAACTTTTTTGAGCTCGTTTATTCCAGTCAAGAGTATGCAAATAAACTTTATTTAAGTTTCTTTCTCTAAACATAAAACAAAGCATAGCTGACACTGAATCATAACCGTAAGAATTTCCCCAATAATTCTTATCCCCAATTACTATGCCTAATTCAGCCTGCTTATGGATACTGTCTAAGTCATAATACATACAATTACCTATAAATGTTCCATCTAAATCTTCTATCGCTAGCTGAAGAGATCCAGGAGTAGGGTATTTAAGTTGATCCTGGTACATTTTCACAAAACGATCATAATTCATAGTCAATGGGTATGTTGCATCCAGTCTTGCTAATTCAGGATCTGAACGCCATGAGTAATCTTTCTCTGAATCACTAAGCTTCTTTCTTCGGAGTACAACTTTACCTCCTTGAAGCGTATTCATGTAACTAACCATCAGTACGGTCCTTTTGTGTGTCTTTCTCTGCCAATTGGGTCATCGCATGAGCAATTACATCTTTTTCGTTATCGTATCCAATCAGCATTAAGGCATCTTCCGGTGACATCCATTTGACTTCATCAAACTCGCTATCATGAAAAGTAGAGTCTCCAGAAAGGGCAATCATCAAATAAAAATGTACAGTTTTTTTGTATAAAGTATTTTTTTGGGGGTTTTGAAAAGTATACTGTATCTCTTGGAGGTATTGTTTTGTAATAACCTCGTATCCTGTTTCCTCTTTGACTTCTCTCAAAGCTGTTTCTTCCAAGGTTTCACCTGTTTCAGGAGTCCCCTTAGGCAAATGCCACTGCATATTGGAACCACTTAGGCTCTTTCTTGTGTCTGTTTTTCTTCCACATAACACTATTTCTAGTCTGGGAGATATTCTATAAACCACTCCTCCTGCAGATACTGGATATTCAATTGTATTTGATTGATTCACCGATGTCCCTCGTTCAGACCCAATACCCAATTATCACATGAATCCAGCATTGTGTTAATAGACTTGAGGCACAGAAAATTCAAGACAAGATTTTAGACCCAACGATCGACACTAATCTCCTGATATTAATAATTTCAACATGTTTGAATCCAAGAATATTTAGTACCTTGTTGGGTGTGGCATCTTTACCGAGCCTAACAACAGCAGATGATCCTTCAAACAAAGTGAGTCGAAATTGAGAATCGTAGAGACTCTGGGCAAATGTTTTCACCCAATACATAGACGAAGACAAATTTAATAAATGAGCCAAATCTTGTAGATTGTAACATCTCATATCAATCCGCTTACCTTCAATATCAATTGAGATTTGAGCATTATCAATCTGAATTTGTAGATGCCCATTAACCAATAATGAAGTTACGTCAGGAATCATGAAGTATCACGATTCCCAAGTACGGAGTTTCACACTTCCATTAAGTTTCCACAACGCCCTATCAGGATTGTCTCCTGTGTTCTTAGGAATTGCTATTTCCAGCTCATCAAACCCATACTCAATAGTGGTTTTTCTGCGATTTAAGAAATCATACAATGATTCAAATAACTGAGTCCAAGGAAGTAAATCTTCTAAATTTTTATTCGCGGGTTCAAGTTGATTATGTTCTACAGTCTTCACGGTAACTCCATTTAGTTAGTAATTTGTATGTATATATTCTACATTACTACACCTAAATGTCAATATTATTCTACATTATTGCCATTCCGCGATCGCATCAGCGATTGTAAATCAGCCCTCAAATCGTACACTTTTGACACTACCCGTGTGTCAAAAGGTCGGTATAAATGAGGAAAGAGTTGTCCCCCTCGAGCTTCTTCCCAAACTATATCTTCCATATCAGATGCGTCAATTTCCAAAATAACTCCCATTCTTTTCGGAAAATGTTTCTCAACAGTGGACTCTAGTAAATTCAGCGGTGAAAAATGTATGAATCCATCCAGCAAATCTATTTCGGAACCTTGAAATACCCCAAGTTTTTGGGAAGTTTCCCATTCTTCACTCGAACATATTTTGTAGATATATTGTGTCAATCTATTCTATCCCACCGGCTATAGCAGCGATGAAATGTATCTCTTTGGCTGTACTCGGGATGGGTTCCATTAATCCTAACCTGCAAGTCTCTCCATCAATAGCGACAGCCAAGTCTTCCTTAAGCTTGCGGTTGTGGACAAGCCTAGATTTGATCCCTGGGAACGACATTTCTAGATTATCAACAACATCTCTAACATAGTTACCAACAGCTTCTATTTGCTGTTCACCATCTGTTAAGTCCAAAAACATTGTTGGGATATAAACTATCGCCATTGTTAGAACTGCATTATTATCCGCTTTTACTAAATTTTATACCTATTGGAGGTCTACTATTTAGACCTCATCCTTTCGCCAGCATCAAGAACTGCTCTAACAATTTTGTCATATCCAGTACATCTACATAAATTGCCTGCCAACCAATGGCGAATTCTCGCTTCATCTGCGTCTGGTTCCCTTTCTAAAAGCCCTTTTGCAGCCATTATAAATCCTGGGGTACAGATACCACACTGCAAAGCAGCGTTCTCCAAGAAAGCCTGTTGAATAGGATGCAGACCTTCGGCGTCAGCAACCCCTTCAATGGTAGTTATCTCTTTCCCTTCTGCCTCTACTCCTAAAACCAAACATGAATTTACAATTCGGCCATCTACTGACACTGTGCATGCTCCACAGTTCCCGTCATTACAGCCTTCTTTTGACCCAGTCATATTAAGAACGTCTCTTAATACTTCTAAAAGACTCTGTCTTGGTTCACAGAGATACTCAACAGGGTTCCCATTTATAGTTGTTTTCACATGTACATTGGCCATGATTATTTCTCTCCTTATGCCTTAGACTCAAAATGCCATAAAGTGTTCATTTCGAGACCTTTCGCCCTCGCAATAGACTCTTCTAAGGTTCGTCTTGTAAACACTTCCACCAAGTGCTTTCGCTGATCCACCGTTCCCCTCATATCTGTTATTGGGGTAGCAGCATTTTTAGCCATTTGTGCTGCTTGGGCTATATTGTCATCATTAATTTCTTTACCAGTCAGAAATTCGCCTGCGTCTGATACGAAGATTGGCGTAGGCCCAACAGATGCGAGAGCAATCCTAGCTGACTCAAATTTGGTCCCATTGTCGTCAAGCACCACAGATGTACCTACACCAACTACAGCTATATCCATTTCATTTCTTGGGATAAAACGCTGGTAGTTAGCTCCAAATCCTTTCGGCGGGATTGGCACAGAAATCGATACTAGAATCTCTCCGTTGTCCATAGCGTTTCTTCCAGGACCAATGCAAAATTCTTCAACAGACAGTTGTCTGCTACCATTTTTACCAGTGATGTTACAAACTGCATTATGGGCTATCAATGCAGGAATTCCGTCACCACTTGGTGCTGAATTACATAAGTTCCCGCCAAAGGTAGCCCTGCCTTGTATTTGAATTCCACCAATTAAAGTTGCTGAATCCATTAATCCTGGGAAGATTCCAACCAGTTCAGGATCCTGATAAATCCGGTACAATTCTACCGCCGCTCCAATTTCTAAACCTTTTGACGAATCAAAAGTATAAGTATTCATCGCATCAATATTTTTGACATCAACAACTGTATCTAAACTATATCTGCCACCCCTTAACTGGACCAAAAGATCAGTTCCACCAGCTAAAACTCTAGCTTTATCGCCTTTGGATGACAAGATTTCAATAGCTTCTTCAACAGTATTAGGTACTGCGTAATCAATAGCTTCCAATTGGTCACCTCCTATCTAACGAAATCATACCATATGCTATTCTAACTGTCACACTAAAATATATCTAATTAGCTTCCAGTGGGTGCACTGGTTTTCTTGCAAGCGCAAAACTAATAGCCCCTAATGCAAATATCATTCCAAAAGTTACCAAAGAGATCGAATAACTGCCTGTTTCATCTCGGAGCCAACCTGCATAAAGAGGTGTAACGAACATGAATAAATTATGAAACACACTCATGATTCCCATCAACGTAGCAAAACGAGCTTGTCCATAATAATTAGCCAACATGAGCCAATTAGTTGAAGTGATACCTTCGATTAGAGCTATACACAACGAAAAAACGATAGCACCAGCAATATTACCACTAGACCACAAAATAAAAACACCTGCTGAACCAGCGAGCATTCCAGCGCATAAAATTATTCTAGGAGAAAAAAAATCTGTAGCATATCCCATAAAAAATCTCAATGGCACACCTATTCCCATCGTTAGGCTCCATAACATTGTGGCCATCGAGGACCCTATTCCATATAAATTCATTATAGGAAACCAGTGAATTAGCATCGCATTTGTAGCACCCGTCCTACATACCAATCCAATTAATATCAACCAGAAAGGGACAGTGCTTAAGGCTTCTTTCACATTGAACCCTTCAAATCTTTTCTGACTCTTTAATACTTCACCCTCTTCAGAAATATCAATTTCGGGCAGATCTCCATCAGGTAGAAGTCCCATATCTTCCGGCTTACTTCTAACCACTAAGGATACTGGTATGGTAAGAAGCATAATAAATATTCCCATAACCAACACCGTGGCTCTCCATCCGTACGCATTAATTCCAAAATTGAGTACAGGAACCACGATTGCCCCACCAGCAGCGAATGATGTCATAAGCGTCGACATCGCTATCGCTTTCTTTCGTACAAACCATCTGTTAACCAAACCCATAAGAGTTTGCCCTAACCCTGCACTCTTGCCCAAGGATACTAGTCCAACAAACAAGAATATCAACTGCCAATAACTTTGAACAAAAGAAACCAAAATCAGCCCCAAACCAGCACACAATCCACCGAAAAATATCATTGGCCTAGCTCCATAATTATCGACTAGCCATCCTACTAACGGGCCAACTACGCTGCCTTCAGCTCTTTGCAAACTGAATACTAATGACATTTGTGCATAACTTATGGACAGGTCATTCCGAATAGGTTCAAAAAAACGTGAGAATCCGTTAGATATTACCCCATTTCCAAACATACCTTGGATAGCTGCGAATAATACTACCCACCATCCATAAAATATTTTTTGTTCACCTTTGGGTTTTGATTCAGTCAAATTGACCTACCAACGCAACCGTACTCCTAAATTAATCAGCTTGATCGAATTGCACTATCATTCCATCTGGATCATAAACAAAAAAACTCGAATCCGTTCCTGCAGCGTTCATTTCACTAGCAAACTTAACACCATTGTCCATCAAATGCTTCCTAGTAGCGGATAAATCGGTCATTGAAAAAGAGAAATGACTAATTCCCACTTGATCCAACTTGATAGGTTTTCCATCTACCACGTCGTCAGGGTGTGTGGTCATGATAAAATGAGGGTCTGCATTTTCAGCAAACCGTAACCTGACTTGACGACGATTGTTTCTACTATGCGCATAAATTGCTGGTAAACCTCCACCAGTCGTGTCTTGAATCCTGTCAAAATCCACTATCATGCCCACAATATCTCGATAAAACTTTAATGACTCATCTATGTCTCTAACACAAAATGCTATATGAGACACTCCTTTACAATCCATAATATACCCCCTCATATATTCACCGAACACAAACGACCAGCATTACAATTGTTCGATATCAACTAAGAATATACTCTAAACTAAGTAATTTTGAAAATCGGCGGGTTGACACATAGCAACGACTAACTTAAAATTTTCGTTCGGGTATTTATGAATTACGCAATTATTAAAACAGGTGGCAAGCAATATAAAGTTCAACCAGGCGACGTCTTGGATGTAGAGCTGTTGTCTGAACAAGAAGGGTCAACTACAGAATTTGACCAAGTTCTTGCTATATCGGATGGGGAGACCATAAACTTCGGAAGCCCCACGATCCCTAACGCCAAAGTGACTGCTGAAATCCAAAAACACTACAAAGATAAGAAATTAATCGTGTTTAAGTACAAAGCAAAGAATAGATACAGACTTAAAAAAGGGCACAGGCAAAACTACACACGGATCTCCATAAAAGAAATATCTGCGTAAAGAGCGCAAATTAGGAAATAATTATGGCACATAAGAAAGCGGGTGGAAGCACTAATAACGGCAGAGATAGTAACGCAAAAAGACTAGGTGTGAAAAAATTCGGAGGAGAAATAGTAATCCCTGGAAACATAATAATCCGACAAAGAGGTACCAAAATCAGACCAGGTACTAACGTAGGTATCGGTAAAGATCACACCATATATTCGCTGATATCCGGAAAAGTAAATTTTGAATGGGATACTCGCAAACGGAAACGTGTAAGCGTGTACCCTGATTAATAGCAGGTTCAACTAAAATGAAACAAGATATCCACCCAGAATTTGTAAACTCCACTGTTACCTGCTCATGCGGTGCAACTATAGAAACAGCTTCTACGAAACCTGCTCTACGAATTGAGATATGTGGCACATGCCACCCTTTCTACACAGGCGAGCAACGTATAGTAGATACTCAAGGGCGAATAGAACGTCTACGACGTAGATACAGGATGGACGAATAATAACCTTCCCTATGGTATTCACAACTTATCCATTCGGGCTACATTCTTCCATCACACCTCTGAGTTAACGATGCCTAACTCTCCTATAACCACATATGGTGGCCAAGCCGTTATAGAAGGTGTGATGATTAGGGGACAAAAATTTTACTCTTTATCAGTACGGCGGCCCGACGGATCAATCACCACAGATGTTGAACCCATAAGTTCACATTTCATTGGAACATTACGAAAAGTCCCTTTTTTACGAGGTATATTAGTTCTGGCTGAAACATTAACCATTGGAGTAAAAGCTCTCCATAAATCATCATTACTAGCCACTGAAACAGATGAATTATCAGAAAGTACAATCTCTAACATTGCATTGATAGGTACAATTGCAATATCTTTGATGATCGGCATAGGTATATTTTTCATATTCCCAGCAGTTGCGTTAGAAAGTGTGGATTCATTCATTAATTCAGAACTTATTAGTAACATCCTTGAAGGGATATTAAGACTAGCAGTATTAGTAGCATATGTGTCGATCATTGGAATATTTCCAGATATCCAACGAGTTTATCAATACCATGGAGCTGAACACATGTCGATTCATGCTCTAGAACATGGAAAACCTTTGACTGTTGATGCCGTACGAGCTTTCCCTACTCCTCACCCTCGGTGCGGTACAGCATTTTTGCTTACTGTAATGGTCGTATCAATTTTAGTCTTTGCGGCAATTGGAGACTCTGGATTCATCAGTAGAATAATCTCTAGAATACTCCTTATCCCGGTTATAGCTGCGATCAGTTATGAAATTATCAGATTTGCTGGTACCCACCCTAATTCAATTGTAAGTTCAATAGTGTCTAGTCCCGGATTATTACTTCAAAAGATCACTACCAAATCTCCAGATGACTCTCAGATCGAAGTAGCTATTTCAGCAGTACAGGCAGTCATCCAAGCTGACTCATCTTCGAATTCCTGATCTCACGAACAAAAGTACGATAGCAGACAATATCCTGACCAAACCCATTAATATAAAGACTAATATCCAATTCCCTAACATTCCTACAATCAAGCTAACAATCACGGCTTGAACGCCAGCATAAAAGTAACCATGGGCATCCACAAGTGAGGACGTTGTAGCAGACATGTCTTTGCCAAAAAAGTCTACCGCCATTACCGGCAGTTGGGACATACCCAAACTAACGCCACCTACGAGCATCAAAATGGCTCCTAATTTTGTATAACTAGGATCAACCATACAAATACAGAACAACACTAGAGCACTACCTATACAAGACACCAATGTCAAAGGCTTTCGATTGCTCGAAAGAAACTTATCTGAAATCAATCCCGCTATAGGAGGAGCCACTGCATAACCAATTGGCATCATTATCGTTACAACAATGGTTGAAGAAATATCAAATCCGCCCTTGTCGTAATAGTACAAAGGTATCCATGTCATCAGACCATATCTCACCACATTTTCTAGCCCTTTGATATGGCTCACCAAATGGAAATCCTTACTTTTAAATAATAACCAATATTTTTTTTTAAAGCTCTTTTGTTTTTTAACCTGAACATCATTTGAATCGTAAAATCCCGCAGCTTTAGGATAATCCTTAGTGAAAAACAATACTAACAAAGCAAATAACCCAATCACTATAGGAGGATATCTAAAAGATGCACGCCATCCCCATGTCGCTCCAATCAAACCTGTTGCAACCCACATCAATAACATAGCGGTACCAGATGCACCTGAAACTACGCCTAATGCGAAGCCTCGTTCTTGACGATCCCACCAGTGACTGACCATCCCTACCCCGGGTGCCCAACACGCAGCATTGAAAAATCCACATAAAAACCAAGGCAGCAGAAAGTAAATAAAACCTCCGCTAAAACTAACTACAATATTACAAATAACAGTGAACATTGCTCCGAGCACTATCCATCGTCTGAAACCATACTTCTCTGATAGTGACCCATGTATCACATCTCCTAGGCAAAAACCCCATAATACCGATGCATTAAGAAGCCCAATTTGTATATGTGACAGAACTAAATCATCTCTAATCAATGGAGCCATCGGCCAAAAATTAAATCGACCCAAATAGTTGGTAGTGTAAAAAACGGAAAATATTATAAGGACTTTCCATTTCCAAAAACTATACGAATTCAGATAATGCGGCATCAACAGCCACTCATCTGGTACACATATCTTGAACTAATTGAACCAACGTCAACACAGGATGCCCTGTCGCCCCTTTGGTATCACTACCCCTATCTTGAGTCGTAGTAGATGTTCCAGCAATGTCCATATGAATCCAATTCATCTCACCAGCAAACTTCTCAAGCAATTTAGCAGCTGTGATAGAACCGGCTTGCCTACCTCCAGTATTTTTCATGTCTGCGACGTCACTTTTTATTAATTCATCGTACTCTTCAAACAATGGAAGTTCCCAAAATTTTTCACCCGTAGATTGAGCAGCCTTACGCAATGCTTCACCAAATATAGAACTGTTAGTCATATATCCAGTACACACCTTCCCAAGAGTAACCACCATTGCACCAGTAAGAGTAGCAATATCTACAACATTCTTTATTCCTTTAGACTCAGCATAAGATAGGGCGTCTGCCAATACTAATCTGCCTTCGGCGTCGGTATTAATAACTTCAATTGTTTTTCCGTTCATTGCTCGGACCACATCTCCAGGCTTCTGTGCATTACCGCCAGGCATATTTTCTGTAGCTGCAACAATTCCGGTCACATTAATCTTGGGTTGCAAGTGGGATATTATTTGCATAGCGCCTATCACTGACGCTCCCCCTGCCATATCTCCTTTCATACTTTCCATTCCTCCCGGCGGTTTAAGAGATATTCCTCCAGTATCAAATGTAATACCTTTACCTATCAAACCAATATTATTGCCAGGGTTTTCCGAATCCCCCGAATACTCCATAACTATCAATTTTGCCGGTTGTACGCTACCTTTTGCTACTCCCAACAACGATTCCATTCCTAGTTGTTCCATGTCAGATTCTTCTAATATGCTAACCTTCAAATCTGTGTCAGAACCTATCCTTGTAGCGACATCTGCCATGTCACTCGGCGTCATCCGGTTAGCAGGTGCATTGGCTAAGTCACGAGCAAGTTCAATTCCTTTTGCAATATTCAACCCATTACTAATTGCGTCAAGGTTTTTATCCGTGCCATCTGATATAAAAGTGAAACTTAGACTATCTTCAGTACTATCTTTCTTAGGGGATTTCCATTCTGTAAACTTATAAAGGCCCAATATGACTCCAACAACAATGCTCTCAATGACACTGTCTGGTTCTTTGTCTATGTTAGGCCTATCGACCATTAGAATTTGAGAGTCATTTATATTATGTCTAGTCAATAACCTTCCTAGATCACCAGCAACATTTCTCAACATGGAACTGCTGATTTTTTCTACCGGACCCAGTCCTATTAGTACAACTCTCCGGTAACCGTCTCCTTCAACAACATTCAGCACTAATGATTGACCTTTTTTACCAGAAAATTGATTTTCTGTTGCTAATTTTTTTAGTAGGCCGCTCAACTGTGAATTTTCTAATTTTATTTCTTCACCTTCGACAGCTAAGCATATCAACGGCCTTTCTATATTTATCTCAGAGTCAATATTAAAATCACATTTCATCGTTAATTCTTAATCTCCAATACGTTCGCTAAGTTCGTTAATGATCCACTCAATCTCTGCGGACGAATCCACTATATAATCACAATTAGGTATATGTTTCTGATTAGGTTTAAGCATCATATACACACTCCAATCAGCATCAGATTCATAATCATTCTGTCCATGACTTCGCAAAGATAGCCTGGTTTTTATCACCGATTCATCAGCTTCACATCGAATGATTATACATTCGATGTTATTAGCTTCGGCTATCTTTCTCAAAGGGTTTATGGCGTGTGTATTCAAATTTGTAGCATCAAATATTACTCCAAATTTGTTATCAATAACTTCTTTAATATACGAATGACATGCTCTAAACACTCGGTAGTGTTCATTTGACGTATATTTAGGCCGACGAACCAACGCCTTTCGCACAGCATCACTTGAAATCACAATATAACCTATTTCTGTAGCGATCCTATGAGATAAATACGATTTACCAGTCCCTGGAAGCCCCGACATTACAATCAGAGGCAACGTTCCTTTATCCATAGGTTTCAGCTTGATATCCTTATATTTACATCGCAACAACTGTAAGTCAGAGGCCACTGTATACCTCCACTAGCTTATCTAGATATTGGCTTAAACCAGATTCTACCAGTATTACCTCTACACAACGCTTTTCAAGGCAGTTTCGATTATTGTTAAAACGATAATCGCTATTAATGGGCTAAAATCCAACATTCCTGTACTAGGCAACAATCTTCGAATCGGCCTCAAAACAGGCTCTGTGATTTGTGCCACCACAGTATTTAACAACATTATTATAGGATGTACTGAACCGCCTCTCTGCATCATGAATTGAACTATTAGCGACAAAATCACATTAGCTAAAATCGCATAGATTAGAAAATTGACTAAACCATAAAGTAATGCAAATATAAATAACAATATACTGACCTCTTATTCAAAAATTTAAAATTATTTGCCCAATTCCAAAGATTTATTATATGCCGCTTCTACAGCTTTCATAATCGCATGAGGTACTCCCGCACTCTCTAAAACCAGTAAGCCTGCAGCTGTAGTTCCACCTGGTGAAACCACTCGATCAGACAATTCTTTTATATGAACATCACTGGAATCAATTAATTCCGCTGTTCCTTTAACCATCTGGACCGCTAACATTTTTGACATTTCTCTAGACATACCTAATAACACGCCCGCATCTGCCAATGCGTCAATGACCATCAGTATATATGCCGGACCACTCGCACTTAGTCCGGTTGCCATATCAATATATTTTTCTTCTTGAACTAAATATTGCTTCCCGATTCCTTCAAGTACCCTAGTGACTATGTCTTTATGGTCTTCGGGCACTCCAGTAGCACACATCCATACACTCATACCACATTGAACCTGAGCAGGAGTATTAGGCATCACTCGGATCACTGAATTTGTATTGAATCCCGTCTGCAATTGTGCAACTGCCACTCCTGCAGCGATAGATACTATTGTGTGCTTCGCCGTTAATTGATTTGATATTCCTTGCCCTACAGAATTTATATCTTGTGGTTTTACTGCAACAAAAATTACTGACCCAAATTCAACTACCGACTTATTATCGGCAACTACGTTCACGTCATATGACTTCTGTAGCTGTTCTAATCGACCTTCCGAAATATCGGAAACCATGATGTCAGCTGAAGGGAGTACTTCAGATTTAATTATCCCGGAGATTATGGCCTCAGCCATAACTCCTCCTCCAATGAAACCTATGCGCATATTTTCCTAACCTTTGAATCTGTAAATCAGTCAGATTATATCATTTAACAATTGTGCTAACTCGATAACCTCGAACCTGATATCAATCTAGATGCTAACTTGATAGCCTCTATCATACTCAATGGATCTGCTATCCCTTTTTCTGCTATGTCAAATGCTGTTCCGTGGTCCACAGAAGTCCTAACAAAAGGTAATCCTAAATTGGCAGTTATACTTTCTTCGAATCCATACACTTTTACAGGAATATGACCTTGATCATGATACATACACAACACTACATCATATTGATCATTTATTGCCTGATGGAATATTATATCTGCAGGAATCGGACCTTCCACATTTAACCCATTCTTCTTTGCCTCCAACACCGCAGGAAGAATCTCTTCATTCTCTTCAGTCCCTAAAAGACCTCCATCACTTCCGTGAGGATTTAACGCAGCCACACCAATCCTGGGATTCTCAAATCCCCATTTTTTAAAATTTTCATCCGTAATTTGTAAATAATCCAAGATCCGATCTTGGGTCACATAATCACAAGCTATCCTCAATGACCTGTGCGTTGTTAAATGAACCACTCGTAAATTCTTTGCAATCAACATGGTAGCAACTGTCTTCGAACCAGTTAATTCTTGAAGCAATTCCATATGTCCGATTGCTTCATAACCTGCTAAACTAGCTGCTTCTTTATTTAATGGGGCGGTTGCGATGCCACCTATCAATCCTCGGATTGCTAATTCACCCGCATGAGTCACCCATTCCATTGCAGCCTTCCCGCAAATAGGATTAATTTCTCCTATCGTAACGTCTTCATAATTAAGGTTCCCTATATCTATAACATTAATCGCTTTTCTGTCTTTCCCTTGATTCCGACCGATATCAGTTTCAGAGATTTCAGTTATTGTTACATCACACTCCAACATACGCGCAGTATGTTTAAGAGACTGCTTATTCCCGATAACGACAGGCACACACCAGTCATAAACGCGTGGATCTTGTAATGCTTTAATAACAACCTCAGGGCCAATCCCACAAGGATCTCCCATTGTCAGTCCTAAGTGTGGCTTACCATTCATATGCACCTCTTCAGAGTTACTTGCTTAAGATAGATAATATATCTTTTTGCAAAAAAAATACCCCACCCTAATTAGCATTAAAGTGGGGTATCACGTTGCCTTTAATCACATTTGCTGTAGCCACAAGACATACATTTGTCACACCCTTCTTCCATTATTAATGTACCATCGCATTCCGGGCAAGGTTTACCTCCTAACCCAATGATACTCTCTAGTGACCAGCTCCGATCTTCAATTTCTTTGGCTCCATCCACATAGTTTCTTAGCGCTATCGCAACAGCGTCCGGCGTCGATTTTACTAATTCACCTTCATCCCACGCAGGACTGTCATCTGAAATTCCTTTCAATTGCTCGACAATTTCATCAGCTCTTATACCTGATCTCAACGCTAGCGATATCAATCTTGATATAGCCTCAAGTTGAGCAGAGTCACTCCCTCCGGCTTTACCGAGTGCACCAAATACCTCAAATGGATTGCCTTCTTCGTCACAGTTGATTGTGATATACATATTTCCGTGACCGGTTCTCACTAAATGAGTTGTTCCATTCAAAACCCTTGGTCTCTCTGCTGCAGTCCTTTCGGTGCTGGCGTCATCAGATTTTGTTAGACTACCCCCAGTGTTCAATGTCTGTCCTGATTTACTTCCGTCTCTATAAACTGTGATTCCTTTGCATCCAGTTTCATAAGCTAGCGTATACGCTTCCTTCACGTCAGATACTGTAGCGTCAGAAGGGAAATTGATAGTCTTAGATACGGAATTATCTGTGAATTTCTGGAATGCGGCTTGCATTCTGACATGCCATTCTGGGCTAATATCGTGAGCCGTTCTAAAGACTTCTTTCACCCATTCGGGAACGTCCATATCATGCAATGTTCCTTTTTCTGCAAGTTCTTCCATCAGTTCTTGAGAGTAAAATCCTTCACTTCTCGCTACCGCTTCAAAATATGGATTCGCTTCAACTAGTTTAGTATTATCCATAATGTTTCTAACATAAGACAAGGCAAACAGGGGTTCAATGCCACTCGATGTACCTGCGATGATACTGATAGTTCCTGTCGGCGCTATAGTTACAGGAGCTGAATTTCTCATCTTGCGTTTGTTAACGCCTTGGTTGTATACACTTTCTTCCCAAGCAGGGAATGTTCCTCTGATTTCAGATAACTCACCGGATGCCTTGTACGTCTCTTCTTGTATCCGCTCCATGATAGCTTCTGCCAAACCTACAGCTTCATAAGAATCATACTTGATTCCCAATTGGACCAGCAGATCAGCAAATCCCATGATACCAACGCCTATTCGCCTGGTTGTTCTACTCATTTCAGCAATCTCTTCGATAGGATAGTTGTTCATGTCAATCACATTATCAAGTAAATGAACTGACGATTTGACAGTTGTATTCAATCTATCCCAATCTATCTCTACTACATCACCTTTGAAGTGAACCATATGAGCAAGATTAATGGAGCCTAGATTACAAGACTCATAAGGTAACAATGGTTGTTCTCCACATGGGTTGGTACTCTCGATTCTACCAAGTTGCGGATTTGGATTATCTCTATTGATACGATCCAAAAACACGATACCTGGGTCCCCTGTCTTCCAGGCCAATTCTGTCATCGAGTCAAAGACCTGTTTCGCATTTAATGTCCCGGCGATAGACCCATCGTGGGGATTAATCAAATCATAATCTTCATTCGCAGCAACTTTCTCCATGAATTCTTCTGTAATCGCAACAGATATATTGAAGTTATTCAAATGCATCCCATCTTCTTTCGAAGTTATAAATTTCATTACATCCGGATGAGTGACTTCCAATATACCCATATTGGCGCCCCTTCGAGTTCCTCCTTGTTTTACTACATCAGTAGCAGCATCAAATGCATTTATGAAGCTCACTGGACCAGATGCTATACCTCCGGTTGAGCCCACAGTATCCCCTTCTGGCCTGAGCCTACTGAAAGAGAATCCTGTTCCTCCTCCACTTTTGTGAATGATTGCAGTGTGGCGCACCCTTTCGAATATAGCATCCAATGAGTCTTCTACTGGAAGAACAAAACAAGCAGATAATTGTTGCAGATCGCGGCCGGCATTCATTAGAGTCGGAGAATTCGGCAAAAAGTCTAATCTCCTCATCACACTGCGAAATTTTTCTATCGCCTCTTCTTTGCTTTTTTTCGAATTGCTATAGTTTGATTCTGCTTCAGCAAGATTTTCAGCAACTCTGGTAAACATGTCCTCAAAGTTTTCTAAAACATTCCCATTTCGATCTTTACCAAGGTATCGCCTCTCCAACACAACCTTAGAATTATCATATAGTTCCGGAGCGTCACTATTAATCCTTTGTTCAAGGACAGTGCCTACTAATGCAGACTTAATAATCCTTTTTATTTCCTGCTGGGCCTCATCAGTGTCTTTTCTTATAATTGTCATCTTCTACCTTTTACTTATTTTATTGATAATAATTTCTTTGTGACTACTACATAATGTATGCTGATACCTATCACATACCACAAATAGTGGTTGTAATTTTATGGAGGTGGTTATTCAAAAGTCAAGCACTTTAATGCGTAATAATCGAGATCTTTTTTTACCGATACCTACTAGCTTTCCGTTTTTCCTACGAATCCAACAGGTCTGAGACGACTTGTTGGAAGCTTTCAACATCCTGAAAGTCTTTATATACACTAGCCCATCTGATATACGCTACACGGTCTAATCCTTTCAACTTAACCATTACCAGTTCACCCAAAGCGGTCGATGTTATCTCGGAAGTCGCTGACTTAACTAATTCATTCTCAATCTGATCGACAACTTCTTCAATTTCAAACATTGTTATTGGTCTTTTAGCGCAGGCCTTGCTCAATCCGGTTATCAATTTGCTTCGATTGAAGTCTTCTTGTCGACCGTTCTGTTTGGTAACCATTATGTTGGTTGTTTGGATCCGTTCATATGTTGTAAAACGTTTTGCGCATTGGCTGCATTCTCGCCTGCGCCGTATAGCATTGTTAACAGATCTGGAATCAGTAACTCTCAAATCATTATTCTGACAGAATGGACATTCCATGACTCACCTTTTTAATACTTGACTAAAAATCACCTGAATCACCAACAACCTGTCAGAAGTATTTAGGCTCACCGTATCACCTAAGCAGGGAAGGCTTCGAATTTCATTTCCCTGCTTGCTTCTATACTTAAAGTACCAGGTACCTATGAACCTTTATTTAAAAAGACTCCAGCGGCTGCTCGTATTCTGCTTTCGTAAGAAACTTGGAACATCCAACTCATCTTCCACGGGAGTCACACTCTCTTCTAACAGCTTTTGAAATTCTTCTTCTCGCTGCTTGTAATTATCGTTGTATACAGGGAATGATGCAGCCACCATAGTGATTTTGACTTCATCATCTAATTTTGAATCTCTACTAGTTCCAAAAATAATATTAGCCTCGGGATCAGCCATACTTTGTATCACATTAGCTGCATCTTGCACTTCTCTCAACGTTAACGTTGCTCCGCCAGTGATAACAAACAGTATTTTTCTGGCACCACTCATTTCGATGTCTAACAGAGGGCTCTCTGTAGCCTGACGCGCTGCATCTGCTGCACGATTCTCACCTTTACCTTTACCAATCGCAAGCCATGCCTGCCCAGCGTTAGCCAGAATGGTCTTCACATCAGCAAAGTCCACATTAATTTCCCCTGGTATCGTAACAACTTCAGATATTGCTTGGATTCCTTGATGAAGCACAGAATCAGCTGTCTTCAACGCTTCTTCCCAAGTAAAATCTTCATCTTTCAATTCATTTAGTTCCAAGAGTCGATCATTAGGTATAGTGATTAATGTATCTACCTGTTCTTTTAGTCTCTCAATCCCTTCCTCTGCATTCTTTTTCCGAGCTTGCGACTCAAAGGTGAAAGGTTTACTAACCACAGCAACTGTCAACGCACCTGCTTCTTTTGCTATTTCGGCTACAACAGGCGCCGCTCCTGTACCAGTTCCGCCACCCATTCCGACCGCAATAAACACTAGATCGGCATCACTCACCACAGCTTCGATTTCTTTCCTGCTTTCATCTGCAGCCTGCCGTCCAATTTCTGGCTGAGCACCGGCTCCTAATCCTCGTGTAGCATTAGATCCTAATGCTATGCGATGCGCCACATCACATCTAAACAGATGTTGAGCATCTGTGTTTAATGCGTAATACTCCACTCCGTCCAGTTTATCTTTGAACATGCGACTTACCGCATTACTTCCTCCACCACCGATACCAATTACCTTTATTCTTGCAGTTTCCCTTGATATTTGTGGCTGAGCTTCTGAATTGTCAATCTCCCACGCCCCGCTATTTTCTGCCATTTTACCTCCCATAATCACAACAATTAATTTATATTATCTATTTATCCGCAAATTTTTAAACTGGGTTCTGTCATGCTTAACCACTCACGCAAGGGCTCGCTCTTTTTTTCCAAGGATTTTCTTAATCTGAGACCACATATTTTCTTGAGGAAAACTCTGCCTCTCTCCTTGATGCTTAACCGCCCACAGTAACAATCCTACTGCAGATGAATATTCAGGCTTCTGCAGTTGAGTGGGCAAACCTTTTATACCTGCAGGATAAGCCATCCTTATTGGTATATCTAAATTATCATTGATTAATTCTGCAAGACCATTTAATTTTGATCCTCCACCAGTAATTACCAAACCTCCATTAGGTATAGCTCTCAATCCAGACGCTGAAATTGATTGGGTAATCAATCGAAGCCATTCAAGCATTCGAGACTGTATAGGCACTGAAACATCTCGCTTTAAAACTGTTTTCCGATCATCTCCTTGAAATCCAGGAACGACGATTTCTTCATTGGAATTAATCATAGACGGCATACAATTCCCATACTTGATTTTTATTTCTTCTCCAGCCCGGAACGGTACTCCTAGTGCAGCCGAAATATCCCGAGTGACCATATTACCTCCTATCGGCACCACTGTTGAATACCAGGGACTCCCTTCCTTAAAAACAACAATATCAGTTGTAGATTCTCCTATATCAATCAGAACCGACCCTATTTCTCTTTCATCGCCTGTTATTACAGATTCAGCCGCTGCCAAGCCTTGAAATACAGCACCATTCACAGGCATTTTATTCGATGTAACTGATTTAAGAGTGTTCCTAAGATCGATTGAATTCATGCTTACAACATGAGATTCCACTTCCACAGTTCGAGCATGCAATCCTAAGGGATTTCTCGTTTTGTTATACCCGTCGATATTAAATCCGACGGGGATAACATGAAGAACATCGTTAACAGGATCGCTTTCGGGATAACAAGACTCTATTAATTGCCTGATTTTAGAGGCACTGATAATTTCTTTTTCGCTTTTGTTCAGAGCAAGATTCATAACATTCTTGGATGAGATCCCTTGACCTGTAACACCTACATAAGCACCTGACAAATTACTCCTACCGGTATACTCTTCAGCATTTTCTAATGCTAACCTAACGGTTTCCTTTAGCTCGGCTACATCGTCAACCAAACCTTTGTTCAAACCTTTTGTAACCGTACGCCCCATGCCAACTACTTTAAGCTCTCCTTCTGAGCCACCCCTGCCAATAATTACAGTAGTGTAACCGGATCCTATGTCTATACCGATATGAAACTTATCTTTCATCTCCATTCCCTCCAACTAGATTTAAACTATTTTCTCAGCTATGCGCAGGCGGGCACTCCGGCTCCGCCTATTTCCATCAATTTCCTCTTTACTTGGCGTGATGACTTTTCGATTAATCAAGCGTAATTCAGGTTCTAGATCACAAACACAAACAGGAATGTTCTTGGAACATTCACAGAATTGTGAATTATCCCTCATGAAGTTTTTAACTATGCGATCTTCTAGGCTGTGATAGCTTATAACCGCCATACGACCGTTTTTCTCTAACAAACTCAATGCGCCGACAAGTCCTACCTTCAAGTCGTCCAGTTCACCATTAACCTCGATTCGTAGCGCTTGAAAAACTCGAGTTGCAGGATTTCTGTTCACAGAGCCTGGGATGCATTGCTTGACTAAATCTGCCAAGTCACTAGTGGTACGTAAAGGTCTATCAGACACTATCCGTCTTGCTATGCGTTTAGAGTATCTTTCTTCTCCATATTCTCGGAAGATCTGACACAAAATCTCGTAAGGATACTCATTTACTACATGCATTGCTGTTAAGGTTTCTGATTTATCAAAACGCATATCCAAATCTTCTGATTTATTGAAACTAAACCCATAGCCTGGTAGTTCGACTTGCCTAGATGAAATTCCAAGATCCAGTAAGACCCCACTTACTGAACCAACATTTTCGTCCGCCAGCTTTTCCATCATATTTGCGTATGAACCTTGAATCAATTTGAATCTTCCCCTATACGAATCCAATACTTGTTCTGCAGTTTTCAATCCTTGCAGGTCTTTATCGAATCCCACCAAGTATCCTCCAGGACCGGTATGTTCCAAAATGATCCTTGAATGACCTCCATCCCCAACCGTACCGTCTAACCAATTTCCGCCAGACCTCAACTGCAAGCCGTCAACAATTTCATTGACCATCACGGGAATATGTATGGAATTCAAATCTATATCAACACTTTTCCTCAGAAGTATGAGTGTGCAGAATAAGAAAAACCGGCCTGCAGGCAATCTACAGACCGGCCATTCAATTATGATGAGAATATAATTACACCACCCCGCACAACACCCTACAAAGGATAGAATAAACATCCAACAACGTTCCAGTCAATTTAAAAAGTAACCAAAATTGGTCATTTTTTATGATTTTTATAAAAAAAGAACCAAAACTTCGATTCTAGGATTTTTCCAGAACTTCAGATGAGTGTTTTTAACACATTCTAACTTCCCCATAAATATTAAATATGCTATACTCGCTAACCGATATTCTATACGGGAGACCACCATACACCCTATATACGGAGTTTTTTGTGGAAATACAAACTGAAAGCGAGCAAATTGGAGAAATCATTGTCACTGTGACTTTAACAGAACAAGATGAAGATCCCTACTTGGATCGATCCTACAAACGTCTTGTGAGCCGACTTAAGGTTCCGGGATTCAGACCTGGAAAGGCACCTAAAAGTATCGTAGAGTCAATGGTAGGCCGAGTGGGGTTAGTAAATGAAGCCATCGAATTCATGATTCCCGAATCCTTGGATCAGGCCCTAAAGGAAAATGATATCGCTGCGTTCGCTGAACCGCATATTGAACTACTTGCCATGGAACCCACCCAGTTTAAAGCCACTGTACCATTAGAACCTGTTGTAGTCTTAGGTGACGCTAAAGAAATACAAATACAACGCGACCCTGTAGAAATCACAGATCAACAAGTAACAGACGTGATCGAAAGAGTGAGGAATGAACAAGCAAGTTGGGAACCTGTAGAACGAGATGTGCAGTATTCAGATTTGTTAAATATCAATGTACAAGGAACTATTGAAGGCGAATTAGTAATAGACGATTCGGAAATAGACTTCATTCCTATTGAAGATTCAGTATTACCGTTCCCTGGTTTTGCTCCCAACTTACTAGGGCATAAAGAATCTGAATCCCTGAGTTTTGAGATCACAATTCCTGAAGATTACGCTAGGAAAGAATATGCTGGCAAAAAGTGTGATTTTGACGTAACCATCCTGTCGGTGAAAGAAAAAAATCTGCCAGACATTGACGACGAATTTGCAAAAGGAATTGGAGAAGGTTTCGAAACCTTAGACGATTTCAAAACAAATTTAATGGATCAACTCACTACAGAAGCAGATTCTCAGGCAGCATTAAAATTGCAAGAAGACAGTCTGAATCAACTAGTAGAAATATCAGATATACAAGCGTCTGCCTTATTATATGAAAGGGAAGTCGATTCTTTGAGGCGCGAGCGGGAACAAGCCTTATCAAATCAACAAGTGGACCTGGACACATATCTAACATACATCGGCAAATCACCCGAAGAATTTACAAAAGAACTTGAGCAATCCGCAAGCGAACGGCTGAATAGATTCTTAGTACTAAAGCAGTTCTCTCAGGACGAAGAGATTGAAGTCACTGAAGATGATGTACAAACAGAAATAGATAATATGTTAAAATCTTATGAGGAATCAGACGAAACTCGGGAGAGGATGGAATCATTCTTTAATACCGAGAGTACAAAAGATTCCATACGGTCTTCCATGTTTAACCGCAAGGTTTTGGAAAGGCTAGTACAGTTAACTGAGGTAACCTCAGATGATGCACCTGACAACACTGATAACGGATCTGAGTAAGTACCAAACAACAAATCGAGAACAGGAGCCGCACGATGTTAATTAATCCCTTCGAATCCTATGAAAGAAGTATCAGAGATCAAGAACCAGAACAAAACATTGTTCCAATGGTAATTGAAACAAGTAATCGAGGTGAACGCGCTTTTGACATTTATTCCCTACTGCTAAAAGAAAGAATCGTCTTCTTAGGGACTCCCATAGCAGATCCAGTAGCCAATCTGATTGTAGCTCAGCTCCTGTATCTAGAGAGAGAAGATCCTGATCGTCCGATTAGTATGTACATTAATAGCCCAGGGGGAGTAATTAGTGCCGGTTTAGCTATCTATGACACTATGCAAATGATCAAACCAGAAGTCTCTACGGTATGCCTAGGTATGGCCGCTAGTATGGCAACAGTCCTACTATGTGGCGGTGCCAAAGGTAAACGATACGCACTGCCTAGTTCTACAATCCATATGCATCAAGCATTAGGCGGAGCACAAGGACAGGCCACCGATATAGAAATAGCAGCTAAAGAGATACTCAGATTACAAGACAAACTCAGAACGATATTGTCTACTCAAACTGGTCAAACATATGAAAAGATAGCGCAAGATAGTGATCGCGACTACTACCTTACATCGGACCAAGCAGTAGAGTATGGATTGATTGACGAAATTTTAGGATCCAGCTCAAACGACTCCTGAAGTAACCATCAAAACACATGACTACTAACAGAAATCAACGCTGTTCATTCTGTGAGAAAACCCAGCAGAGGTCCAATCTGATTGTCGCAGGGCAAGGCAGGGCGTCCGTCTGTTACGAATGCATTCGAGTGCTTAATCAACTGATTGACACCGATAAAGCCTTTCAAGATGACGACATAAGACCGGACATACCGTTAATACCTCGCGAAATATCCACCTTATTAGACCAATATGTGATAGGGCAACAGACAGCTAAGAAAACGATCAGCGTAGCAGTTTACAATCACTACAAGAGGTTATGGGGAACGGAAACAGATAACGACGTAAAATTACAAAAATCCAATATGCTACTAATAGGTCCAACAGGATCAGGTAAGACCTTAATAGCTGAAACCCTAGCCACTCTACTAAACGTGCCGTTTGCGATATGTGATGCAACATCTTTGACGGAATCCGGTTACGTAGGAGAAGATGTAGAAAACATACTTTTGAGACTTATAAAATCGGCCAATTGGGACGTTGAGCGTGCAGAAAAGGGAATAATTTACATTGATGAACTTGACAAAATAGCCAGAAAAGAAGGAATTAACAGATCCATCACGAGAGATGTTTCAGGCGAAGGAGTGCAACAAGAACTTTTAAAGATTATTGAAGGGACTGTAGCCAACGTTCCAGCCCAAGGGGGACGTAAACATCCTCAACAAGAATTCATTCAATTGAACACAAAAGACATTCTATTTATATGTGGAGGGGCTTTTGATGGTCTTAAAGAAATCGTAGAGAATAGAATGACAAAAGGGGCGAATCTGGGTTTCTTAGCTACTAAATCATCAGAAGCCGAACTATCTACAGAAGTCGGTACCGAAGACATTCTTAATTATGGTTTTATACCAGAACTTGTAGGAAGGCTACCCATATTGGCCACTTTAGAAGCGTTAGACATCGACAGCCTCATCAGAATATTAACCGAGCCTAAGAATTCCCTAACAAAGCAATATCAACATCTATTTGAACTCGATGGTGTAGAACTAGAATTTACTGCAGAATCCCTATCTATAATTGCTCAAAAATGCATCGAAAGTCAAACAGGCGCGAGATCCTTAAGGCAATATGTTGAAGAGATCCTATTGGATGTAATGTACGAATTGCCGTCTATATCAGACGTAACAAACTGCACAGTAGATGAACAAGCCGCTTTAATGAATCGAGGCCCACTTCTCACTGACTCCTCCGGAAACTCAATCAATCTAGAAGACGACGAAATCAAAAAATCAGCCTAATAATTGCCTGGATACTGAAAGAGTCATACTAATCGGCAAAGTATAAATATTACCGCCACTTTCATACGTACAACTAGACAAATCCACTTCACCGCTAGCTATCTTAGCTATGGTATCTGATAATAGGATCGGTTCGTGGGCAAATTGTCTTTGCCTAATTTCCTCAAACAGCCAATTTTCTCCTGTTTGTAATTCCACATGACGATCCCACAAATCTTCCAGATAACATTCACTAAAACTTATACAAGGACCTCTATCCACATCATCGCTGATCACATGGACCATGGTACCTGTAACAAGACTTTTTTCACGGATTAATGCTTCAATTACTTGCCTCCAAGAACCTTTAGGACCGTCTGGTAACGCGGGATGCAAATTAATCATCTTATAATCATCGAATAATTCTTTCGAAACAATAAGCATGTAGCCTGCTAACACAATCAAATCGATATCATATTTAGATATGATATTCTTTACTGCACGATCATATTTTTCTCTGTCAAAACGGTTTAAGCTATCTATAAAATTCTTGTTTGATAAAGTTTCCAGCACCAAATCATATGATCTAACCAGGTCGAACATTTTATCGCTTTCTCGAGCATCGCCAGGGTCTCTGTTTGAAAACACTACTGATATATCAGCATCCAGCAATCCATCCTTAATCTTTGAATAAAAATGGGTTAATAAATCTCTTGAGCCTTGGCCTGTACCTGTGGAGAACCATCCTAATTTCATCATCTGTCAGGAGGGGTTGCTTATATCTTTAATAACTATTTCGGCCTTGTCCAAATAATCGTTACATTTTGCAATCATCTGCATACATTGCTTATACAATTCGATAGATTGATCTAGGCTCAGATTTCCTGACTCCAACGACTTAATACCGTCGTTCAGTTTAGTAACCAGGTCTTCATAGGATATTTCTTCATTTGAGTTTTCTGAATCAGACATGTCACCTCAATCTATAACTTCAGCCGATTTTTGTCCATCATCGAACGTTAATCTAATCATATCTCGCGGAGCAAGTTCTCTACTAGACCTGATTGGCAATCCATCAGAAGCGTTCTGAACATACGCAACCCCTCGAGCCAATACGCTACTAAAATCTAGTATCCTAAGCTGACTCTCAGCAGCACCAATTACATTTCGTCTTTCTCGTATAGCTGATTCATACACATCACAAAATCTTTGAAAATATTCGTCAATAGATCTCCTATGTTCGTCCAAATTAGGAGCCGCTCTATTTACATTATCTGTCAGAGTCATTAATTTATACTTGTTCATGCTAAGCGAATTGTTTAAATTCTGGATAGCCCTATTAGTGTAGGTATTCAGATCCAGCCGTAAATTATCGACATCGGGGGCTATCAATTCTGCCGCCGCTGAAGGTGTGGGTGCTCGCATATCAGCCACCAAATCAGCTATCGTGATATCCGTTTCGTGCCCCACCCCAGATACGATTGGAATTTTACTGGCAAAAATTGCTCTTGCCAATTGCTCTTCATTAAATGGCCACAAATCCTCCAGTGATCCCCCTCCGCGAGCTAATATTATGACATCGGACCTACCTTCTAGGTTTAGAATTTCTATAGCTTCACGAAGCTCTTCTGCCGCATCCACTCCTTGCACAGACGAATGGGACAACAATAATTCACATAATGGATATCTTCTCCTGAGAACATTTTGTATATCTTGCCATACCGATCCGGACGCAGACGTCACTACTCCAACAACTTTTGGAAACATTGGTAGATCCCGTTTTCTGTTTAGGTCGAACAAGCCTTCAAGTTCCAATTTAGCTTTAAGACGTTCAAATTCCACAGACAATGAGCCTTCACCTAAAGGAACAACAGAATCACTCTGGAAATTGCAATTCCCTCCTCTCCCATAAAACGTCATTTTACCTGTAGCGAGTACTTGTTCTCCTTCTCTCAGGTATTCAATCCCAGGTCTATTAGCCCACATGACTGCCTGAACAACATTTTGCGCATCTTTTAATCTAAAATATCTGTGCCCAGATGGAGGTGAGCTTAAATTAGATACTTCTCCAACAACCGACAAATTGGTTAAGTTCAGATCATTTTCCAACGCCTGTTTCAAGTACCCTGTGAGTTCAGTAACACTCCAAGAGTGGTTCATTAACTTACCCTTTCTGAATATTCGCCTGTACGAGTATCTACTTTAACTACGGTACCAGGGGTGATGAACATAGGGACTGTTATTTTTAAGCCAGTTTCAAGAGTTGCAGGTTTGTTGCCTCCTTGGGCAGTATCTCCTTTAAATGCGGGAGGAGTTTCCGACACAGTTAATTCGACATGAGTTGGAAGGATCACATTGATCGCTGACCCTTTGTAGAATATCACTTCAAGTATCATCCCTTCGGTCACATAATCAACAGCATTCGATAATTGGGATTCCACTAATTCGTATTGTTCGAAAGAATCTTGATCCAAAAAGTAATAATATTCCCCATCAGTATATAAATATTGAGCTTCTTTATTTTCTACCTCTGCTAGCTCCATTCCTGTGTCATCTCTTTGGAATGATTTCTCTACAACAGATCCTGTAATCATATTCTTCATCTTAATCTTGGTAACCGGCGCACGCTTTTGCATTTTGTGTCTCTCGTAATCCAAGACCTCCCATGGTTGGGATTCCAGTTCCACTACTAGACCTCTGCTCAAATCACTGAAATTAATCGCCATAATCTACACTCCTTCAATAAAGCTTATTGATGCTCTATCAGAGCATCAATCGCCAACTTATAACTTCTCCATCCAAATCCGGAGACAATTCCAATCGCTATATCCGCTATTACTGAATGACGTCTCCATTCTTCTCTTCCATAAGGATTACCAACATGAACTTCTACAACGGGAACAGCAGCATCAATTAATGCATCTTTTAGAGAATAGCCGTAATGAGTTAAGGCTCCTGCGTTTATGGCTATCCCATCCACTGCACCGTGATGTTGTTGAATTATATCAACCAGTTCTCCTTCATGATTAGACTGGAAAAACACTAATTCTATGTCTTTCTCCTTCACAGAGATTTTAATTTTATCTTCGACTTCAGTTAAAGTATCTGCCCCATATATATCGGGGTTACGTTTCCCCAAAAAATTTAAATTCGGGCCATTAATCACCAATATTTTACTCATCATGTTCCTTTATAGATCTTGGATGAAAGCTCATATATGATTTACGAGCCTCATTCTTCGTAACATGGGCGTATATTTCCGTAGTAGTAGGACTTGCGTGCCCAAGTAATTCTTGAATCACTCTAAGATCTGCCTCACCTTCAAGCATATGAGTTGCAAAACTGTGGCGTAAGGTGTGTGTATGAATTCCTTCCCGCAGTCCCGCTATTTTTGCGTACTTCTTAACAACTAATTGTATACTTCTTTTAGACAATCTTTCCCCAAACCGATTGATCAATAGAGCTTTGGACATCGTACCGTTTCGTACATTATACAAATAATCTTCGATTGCTACTTGACTCCCATCTCCAAATAATACTATCCGTTCCTTATTGCCCTTACCATTAACTTTTATTTCTTGCCGCTTTAAATTAACATCATTAATATTCAGTCCATGTAATTCACTCAGTCGCATCCCACATCCATACAATAGTTCTAAAATTGCCTTATCTCTCTTGCCTTGTAAAGTCATAGAATTCGGAGCATTCAATAATCGAAAAATCTCACTCTTAGACATGAATATAGGAATTGATTTTCCAATTTTCATACTTAGAGTCTTAGCTTGAGGTATAGGATTAGAATCAAAATCGCCCAAATAGACTAGATAATCAAAATACGACCGCAGGGCACTCAATTTCCTAACGATACTGGTTCTTTTGTACCCTTTAGTATTAGATGAATCAGAATTATTTGTAGAGTTTCTGGTATATGAAGCCAACCAGACCAAATACTCTCTTGTAGTACGAAGATTCATATCCTTCTCTGAATAGCCATATTCATGCAAGAATTGGGAAAAAGTCTGTACATCTTCGCGATACACTCTACTAGTGTTTTCAGATACCATTTTCTGTGACTTCAGATACCTGGCATATTTGTCAAGATAGCTATCTTTATTCACAAATCCACTCAATCTGCTACAGGGACTTCGCTCTCGATAGTAGAAGGGCAGGATATGCATGACCAAACTCCCGGTTTATCTACCACCATAAGTCCTCCGCATTCTCTACACTTTTCTGAAACCGGTTTTTTGTTAGTCAAGAAATCGCATTCAGGATATGCCGAACAACCATAGAATGGCCTTCCACGGCTCCTAGATTTCTTTTGTATAAGATCTTGTCCGCATCTCGGACAGGCCACCCCAGTAGTCTCAACAATTCGTTTGGTATTCCTGCAGTCAGGAAATCCTGTACAAGCAATAAATTTACCGTATCGTCCGGTTTTGATCACCATCGGACTTTCACATTTTTCACATATTTCATCTGTAGGTTCTTCGATTTTCCGATATGGCATGTTTTCTGTAGCATTATCTAAGGACTTCATGAAAGGTTGATAAAATTGTTCAAGTACTTCAATCCATTCCTTCTCGTTACTAGCTATATCATCCAGATAGTTTTCCATCTCTGCCGTGAAATCTAAGTCCAGTATTTTTGTGCCATCATCTACATTATGAGTGCCAACATATCCTACAGATTCACCTTTCTGTTCAATTTTTGTCGAACCAAAGTAATCAATCAATTCATCGGACACAGTAATTCCTAACACTGTAGGTTTAAGTCTGGATTGATCTCGTTCAATATAATTGCGATCCAATATGGTTTTTATTGTTGGCGCATAAGTGCTTGGTCTACCAATCCCATTTTCTTCCATCGCTTTTACCAAAGAAGCTTCAGTGTACATAGGAGGTGCCTGTGTGAAGTGTTGAATCGGAGTAATGCTATCAGATATTAATGACATCCCTTCTTTTAATTCAGGTAATAATTTCGACTCTTTATCTTCATCGTCTTTGTCAGTCGATTCTTCATAGAGCTTCTTAAATCCATCAAATATTTGTATCGAGCCGTTCGATCTTAATTCATAATCTGTATCACTTAGTGCGTCAATATCTACACGAGTCGACTCTGTGACACTATCAGCCATTTGACTCGATACCATTCTTGACCAAATTAACCGGTACAACTTCATTTGATCGTCATTTAAATAACCACTCAATGCCTGAGGATCTCTTTTAATAGAAGTTGGCCTTATAGCTTCATGAGCTTCTTGGGCATTTTTACTCCGAGATTTGTACAAACGAGGAGTCGCAGGTACATAATTTTCACCATACATAGTTTTAACGTAATCCCTTGCTTCATTAATAGCAATCGAACTCACTTGAACTGAGTCGGTTCTCATGTATGTAATAAGTCCGACAGATTCTCCACCGACGTTGATTCCTTCATAGAGTTGTTGCGCTATACTCATCGTCCTCTGGGTACTGAACCGCAATTTCCGACCCGATTCCTGCTGCAAAGTGCTTGTAGTAAAAGGAGCCGAAGGTCGATTCTTCACTTGCCTAGACTTTATAGCGGTCACATTAAATTGTGCATTACTTAGAGAGTTCTTGATACCCGTAGCAGTTTCTTCAGTAGATATGTTAATTCTACCTTTTTTACCTTTTTCATTTTGCAAAATAGCTTTCATGGTGGTCCGGTCGTTATTATTAATAGCATCCAACATTTCAAGTTCTATGGACCAATACTCTACAGGAATAAAACAATCAATCTCTTTTTGGCGGTCTGTTACCATCCGTAAACACACAGACTGTACCCTCCCTGCAGATAATCCTCGTTGCACTTTCCGCCACAATAGAGGACTCAACTGAAATCCGACTAATCTATCCAAAATTCTTCTGGTTTGCTGAGCGTCCACTAATCCCATGTCTATAGTTCTAGGATGTTCGAACGCTTCTTCTACAGCTTGCTTGGTAATCTCATGAAAAACAACGCGTTTAAATTTAATATCAGTATCAGGTATCCCTGATGCTTGCTGAAGATGCCAAGAAATGGCCTCCCCTTCCCTATCAGGATCAGTTGCTAAATAAATTTCAGAGGCCTGGCCACATGCTTTCTTCAAAGCGTTCATTAATTTAGTTTTATCTCTTGTGACAACATACGACGGCTCAAAATCATTATCGATATCGACCCCCAATTTGCCTTTAGGTAAATCTCGCACATGCCCTTGTGATGCAACTACAACATACTTTTTGCCGAGAATCTGCCCCACAGTTCTAGCCTTAGCTGGAGACTCCACTATCACTAGTTTCTTTCCATTAGCTGCTGGGATCAAGCTCTTGCTTTTAGTAGTTTTTGTTTTTGGCTTCGCTGCCATATACACCCCTATTTACTCAGATCGTATTGTTGAGAAATGCCTTTTTCAAAATATCTGATTTATTTTGTTAGTGTCAACCCAAAAACCTATGATAAATAATATTAATCCCCTTATCGATCACAACATTCAATCCAAACGGACAATCCTCGTAGGCGACAACTTCTTATTTCGATTGATTTGTTTTGGCAGTTTGGTATTCCTATCCGGGTCGTTTTGTTAGATAATTCCAAATCACGGCGTGTTGGCCTTACTGTACCAACAAAAATCGCTGACAATAAGAAACTGTATAAAAGGACTTTGATAAAATGCAGATGCGAGATTTCGTCGTTCGATTTGCTGGAGAAGGCGGGCAAGGCGTTGTAACCTCTGCTGAAGGTTTAGCACAAGCTTCTACCCAGGTCGGATATCACGCTCTAACTTATGCTACGTTCCCATCCCAAATCTTAGGAGGACCAACCTGGACACAAGCTCGCATATCAACCGAAACGGTGCTAAGTGCTGGCGACAACATAGATGTCTTAGTTGCATTTAACGAAGAAGCATACCAAACCCATAAAGACGATGTTCGCGAAGGAGGAGTTATTGTTTTCAATTCAAATGACTTTGAAATAGAAAACAACCCTCAAAGTTTTGGGCTACCTATAGACGAGCTTGCCCGTACCACAGGGAATAATAGGGCCGCTAATATGGTTGTAATTGGAGCCTTAGCGCATCTAGTTAACATGCCACAACAATACCTAAAAGATTTCGTAACCGATAGATTTACTCGTGGACGAGATAACGACCAAGAAATTATTGAGGCCAATCACCAAGCCTTAGATTTAGGCCGATCGCATGCCGCTGAAAGTGGTTTCAGCCTTGGCGAACTAGCAGACCCTGTTAAACCAGATTATCAGCAAGTAATGATGAAAGGTAATGAAGCAATCTCTGTGGGCGCAATAGCAGCAGGCCTTAATTTCTACGCAGGATACCCAATTTCTCCAGCAACTACCATACTACTTTACATGGAACGAAACTTGATTGGAGAAGGTAAATTCGTCTATCAAGTAGGATCAGAGATTGAGGCAATAACAGCTTTAGTCGGCGGGGGCTACGCTGGTAAAAAGGCAATGACTGCAACAGCCGGCCCAGGGTTCTCTCTTATGAGTGAAGGCATAGGACTCGCATGGATGTCTGAAGTACCGTTAGTCGTAGTTGATGTACAAAGAGGAGGCCCTGCCACAGGCCTCCCAACCAAAACAGAACAGTCTGATTTAATGTCCTGCATGTACCCTGCTCATGGTGATGTCAAAATGCCTGTTATAGCGGTAGGTACAGTAGAAGAATGTTTCTATGGTGCAGTCAAAGCTTTAAACTGGGCAGAAAGATATCAAGGGCCCGTAGTACTAATGACAGAAATGGCATTGGCAGAACGAGTGCAAAACATTCCTCGACCTGACTTATCAAAAATTAAAGTGGAAAATCGCCTTACTTACGGAGGAGATAACGGTTACAAACGTTATGAAGGCGATCAATTATCACCAATGCCGATACCTGGTCAACCAGGAGCATACGTAGCCAACGGTAGTGAACATGACGATGTCGGAGATACAACTCATCTACCCACTCACCACATAAGTAATACCGAGCGTAGATTCAACAAGATAGAACTTCTCAAAGAAAATGAATACGAAACAGAGAACCCAGATGCAGAAATTTGCATCGTGCCATGGGGCGGTTCGAAAGGACCAGCTTTAGAGGCATTCAATGAATTACGAGACTCAGGTATGGATGTTGGCTTCTTCTACACAATGCTACTAAATCCTTTACCCCCAGAAATGCTGGAGAAACTACAAACCAAAAAGCTGGTAATCGTACCAGAACTAAATTATCAAGGTCAGTTTTCTTCGATATTGCGATCCCTAAATGTAAACGCCGTATCTGTCACTCAATACACGGGCTTACCATTCAGAGTGAGAGATCTGGTAACAGAAATCAAAAAGTTAGCCGAAACAAAAATCAAATAAATGGAGTGCACGACAGATGAGCAAACGAAACCCCGAATACGATTTTAAATGGTGCCCTGGATGTGGAGATTTTGGCGTCCGCAGAGCAATTGAGTTCGCCTTTATTGACCGATTAGAAAACACAGATCTACCAATCGAAAACAATGTAGTCGTAGCAGGGATCGGATGTTCTGGCAATTTAGTCCATTTATTGGAAGGGCAACAACCATACGGGATACATGGTATTCACGGAAGAAGTTTACCAATAGCTTTTGGTGTCAAAATGGCCAACCCAGACCTTAATGTGGTAGTCGTAGCGGGGGACGGAGATTTCCTGAGTATTGGCGGAGAACATATTGGACCTCAAGCCGCCAGAAACCTAAATATCTGCGCTGTCGTTATGGACAACGGTGTATACGGACTGACCAAAGGCCAAAGCTCTCCAACATCTAAAGCAGGTGCTATAACGAGTTCGACACCTTTTGGAAAAATTGAGGCGCAAGCAGACCCACTCCAACTGTACTTAACCCATGGAGCCACTTTCGTAGCTTCTGGATTTTCTGGTCAACCAAGAGAATTAGCACAACTAATTACACGAGGAATGAACCATCCTGGGTTTGCGATGGTACATGTCCAATCTCCATGCACCACTTACAACGACTTCTTCACCGAAATGAAAGGAGACCCTAAAAATGATATTGCTCCTTTAATTCAACCTATCCCAGAAGACCACGATGCTTCAAACATCGATGCAGCATTTGATCTTATACAGAAACCTGGTGTGCCGATTGGGGTCATATATGAAGATTCAAATGTGGCTACTCTAGATCAAAAAGTCGTTGACATGAGAAGTAAAGCAAGAATACGAGACGTTGAAGCCTTACTTGGAGATTTTGAGTTCTAAACCTCTTTGAGTTCTAAACTTCCTTTTAGATCTACACAGGGTCTTGATACGGTCCTTTTTCACCTTGCTCTTCAAGCTCTTGGTACTTCGAAGGGCATTTAACTAAAATACTGTCAGCTATAAAATCTCCTGACCCATTATAGGAGCCTTCCAGAATGATTTCCGAATGTGGGTTGAAAAACAAATCAGGTAGTACCCCTACGTACGAAGCTTCTAAATAAACTCCTGTGTCTACATCTTTATATGTTAGTTGGAATTTAGATGTGATACTCCCAGATGTCCTAGTAAATGAGTCTGCAACCAATGCCCCAGAAACCCTAACTATTTCTCCTCCATGTAATTCAGAACGATTACTGAACTCTTCCACTGTCAAGAAATACCGAGTACTGCCTGGAAATGCTTGTAGTGCCATATAGGAAATCACTGTTCCTGTTACAAATATCAATACAATCCATCTCAGATATGAATTCTGTTTTTTTTCCTCAGGCATGCTTCTCACCTATTAGTATTTAATCTTTATTGGTGATTTGTTTTAATTCGATTTCCATTGATCTTCTTTTTTTAGATATAAATACCAAGTATCCCAATAGAGACCCCCAAGCAACAAAATATGCAGCTGCTAAATAACCCAAATTCATTGGAATTTCAGATTGTAATAAAACTATAAACATAACGTTTCCCTAAATATTATATTCTAGATCGATTTCCATTGACTTTTCAGTTTATACTCAAGTATCGATTGTTCAGCGTGCAATGTAAAATGTCTTTCTTTAACAAGAGCAATCAAAACAGACCCAAACGCCATTAAAGATACTATCAAAACGAAAAGCATAGAATTAGGTAATTTCGTCTCATCTCCAATCACAGGTCCAGGATGAATAGATCTCAACATAACTGAGTAATAAACTATTGGCACATTGATTCCTCCAACTATTCCTAGCACCGCCGCAAATTTGGCGGCCTTCCCTGTATCGGAAGTGTAAGATCTGACCATCACATAAGCAACATATATAAACCACAATATCAATGTAGTTGTAAGTCTGGGTTCCCATGTCCACCAGACTCCCCAAACTGGTTTTGCCCATATAGAGCCTGTGACCAATGCTAACGTCACGAATATCAATCCTACTTCAGCTAATGCTTGGCTTAATCGATCAACTCGTTGGCTTTTGGTAATCAAATAAGAAACACTCAATCCTGCAACTGTGAAAAAAGCAACAAAAGACAATAACGCAGTAGGTACATGCAAGTAAAATATTCTCTGTACATGACCTAGATTTGCGTCAGTAGGAGCTACCATGAATATCAAATATATATTGATCAACATTAGAATGATAGGAATGATTAGTAAAATATTTCGAATGATTATCAATTATTTAGCCTTTACAAAAATTAGTCATCTAATATTATGCCAAATAACCACGGACAAATCACTAGATATACCAAATCAAATCCCACCAAAATTCCCAACCAATGATTGGTAACATTTAATGGGTATCCAGCAACTAGCTCCCTAGTCACTTCTATAGAAGCAATTAATATGGGCAATACAACCGGTAAGATCAACACATACATGATTACATCTTTAGACTTTGTTTGATTGGAAACAAAAACGAAGAGGGTGCTAACCAAAGAAAACCCTAGAGAAAACAGGATTAATACAACCAATAATTCCCAAGAAAACGGATTGAATCCAAGCAATGCAATAAATGGAACAATCAAAACTAGTAGCATCATCATGATAAAGATCATACAGGTCGTCATTTTACTGAAAAATAAAATGTCCCTACTGATACCCAATAAATCTATTCCGGTTAAAGCTTCATTATCAAAATCGCTTTGGAAAGCACGACCAACTCCAACTATTCCTGACAATACAAAACAAATCCACAAGACACCTGGTCCTGCCATCTCCCACTGTTCACTTGTAAGACGAATCCCAAAATTCAACACCACCACAATTAGCATGCCTAATACTAATGATGCAGTGGTGAATTCTTTCGTTCTCCATTCAAGAATTAAATCTTTTTTCACCAGTAAAATTAATTGATTAGCCAAATCTTTCATTTTGTCTATCTTCATACTTTTTGTATCAATGATCCATCCAGCAATTCATATTCAATACAAGGTATTGATTCAATAAAGCTTCTATTATGGGAAGTTAAAAGAATTGATTTACCTTGTTGCGTTTGTTCCATAGCCAGCTCACCCAATGTACCAATGGATAAATCATCTAATCCTGAATCAGGCTCATCCCATAACATGATTGTGCATGGTTTCATCAAATTTCTGCATAAGGACACTTTCTTTTTGGTGCCGTGTGATAATTCTTTAACTTTAGTGTCCAAATAATTAGTGATTCCAAATCGTTCGAGTAAGTTAATCCAAATTGGTTGCTCCGATTCAATGTGCATAAGGTTAGAAAACAACCTGAGGTTTTCACAAACCGTCAAGTCATCATACAAAAAGGTACTATGAGAGAGATAACTTAACCTTTGCCTTAAACGTTTTTGATCAGAAAATTGTACTCCATTCTGGTCAAGCATAATTACAGAACCGCTATCTGGAGATAACAAAGTAGCTGCGATTTTTAACAGTGTAGTTTTACCAGTACTATTCCTCCCGGAAATGACTGACAGTTGACCTTCAACAACCTCTAGGGTTGCATTAATCAAAACAGGATTGGAGCCATAAGCCTTGCTCACGTGATCTATAAGAAACATCTATTTTAAAATATCGAACATTGTAGTATTGCAGACTATGGGTGTTTGATACTTATCCCTCCATCAATAGCCCAGGTTTGACCAGTGATATAAGACGCAGCGCCAGAAGCCAGAAACACACACAAATAACCTGGTTCTTTCAATCTACCTAGTCTGCCAAGAGGTATTTCCTCAGCAGCTTCTTTTTCCCGACCAGCGTAAACTTCTTTTGTCATCTGTTCCGGATCAGGAAATCTGCCAGGTGCTACCGCATTTACTCTTATATTATATGGAGCCCATTCTTGAGCTAAGCATTCAGTAAATCTCATAACTCCAGCCTTTGCAGCGTCATATGCGGCTGACTGAGCTCTACCTCTGAAAGACGCCCATCCTGAAATATTGATAACATTTCCGTTTTGTTTTTCCAAAAAATGAGGTCCTAAAGCCCGACAACCTTGAAAAGCTTCCGTGAGATTAATGTCTACAATAAAATGCCATTCTTCTTCAGACATACCTTCTAAATTTGTACCGGGCAATTTAGCGACTGGTTTTCTTATCGCATCCCCAACACAATTTATTAGTGTATCCACTCCACCCCATTCAGAAAGTACCGTATCTACTATTTCATCAGTGTCTTTAGCTTTAGTGGCATCACCTCCTAGAGCTAACGTTTTTACTCCAGTTACCGACAGTTCATCCGCAAGTATTTTGGCATTTGAATCTGTTAGGCCTGTGATAGCCACGTCAGAACCTGCATCGGCAAAAGCTCTAGCAATCCCTCTACCGATACCTCTGGAGCCTCCAATAATCAATGTCTTGTGTCCGGTGATATCAAATTCATTTAAAGCACCCATATATTCCTCCTAAAGAACTCTTCCAACGAGTGTATAAGTCCAAAATAACCAAGTCAAATATAACTAACCTGTTGCTACTATACCCCACCAATTAATAATTCCCCAAAATACACCATGATAAATTCTTTCATATTGGCAAAACACATATTAATGAGTAGAATTTGTGTTTGCAAAGAGAATTAAAATAACTGGGAGGTTTATTTTGAAAATCGCAAGATATGAAGCAAACGGACAAATACACTACGGAGCCATCGAAGGCGAAGATGTAAAACAATTAACATCTAGTCCATTCGAAAACTTCTCGGTTAGTGATACAAGTCACAAATTATCCGACGTTAAGTTACTAGCACCATGTCAGCCAGGAAAGATTTTGGCAATCGGACTTAACTATTCTAGCCATCTTCACGACAGACCAGCGCCTGAAGAACCAATGGTGTTCATTAAAACACTAACTTCTTTGATCGGACCTGGGGACACCATCGTTCGTCCCAAACAGGAAGACCTATTAGCAGGATCTGAAAACTCAGGAAAATTCGATGCGGAAGCCGAACTAGTTGTAGTGATCAAGGATACTTGTAAAGATGTCTCCAAAGATGACGCCTTAAATCATGTCTTAGGATATACATGTGGCAACGATGTCAGTGCTAGAGATTGGCAACGTAATGATAGAAACTGGTGGAGAGCCAAATCATCTGACACATTCTCTCCTTGTGGCCCTTGGATCGAAACAGACTTAGATCCAGGAAACGTGCGAGTTACTGGAAGAATTAGTGGCAAAGAAGTACAAAGTGAAAGCACCTCGTATTTGATATTTGACGTGCCGACAATAATTTCATACATCACTAAATTTATGACCCTGGAGCCTGGGGACCTTATTTACACAGGAACACCTGGAGAACCTCAGCAAATGTTTGATGGAGATACATGCGAGATCGAAATTGAAGGAATTGGGATCCTATCTAACCCTATCAAACTAGCCTCATAACTGATATTTATGCCTGGCTTCTCTGGTGAAGTCAGGCATAAACTCATAATAAACGCTTAGCACTGTTGGGACTTGTGAGCAAAATTTTCTCACCAGAATCCCACTGTACCAAACTTATCTGGTGACCGATTTGACGACCATTCAAAGGATCGATTCTAAATTTCCCAAAGATTGTTTCTATTTCTACACTATTAAGAAATTCTCTCAGCACTCTATCGTCTGTAGAATGGCATTTACTTAAGCAATATTCAATAATCAAGCCTATTCCATATGCTTGCATAAACACATAATCTACAGCATCCATTTGTACGCCAACGCCACTTAAATCCGGACCATAATTTATATCCTTTTGGATTCCAGACTCCCATTGCGAAGGACCTATTACCATGTTTCCTGATTCGCCAACACTGCTCCAAAATTGATCTAATCCAGCAGCTCCAACACATATTGCATCGCAATGAATCTGCAATCGTGACAAACTACCTACAAATTCAATATCTTGTAAATATGACCCGACGTAAACGATTATGTCTGGATCAAATGCATTGATCTCAAAAAACACTTCATCCATGTGATCAGGCCTATTAAAAATATCTCGAACAGACAATCTTTCTGCGCCATACCTTTCTTCCAAACCAATCAGTGCACTGTTAGTAACTGAACACGAAAATTCTCCTGCAGGATCAAAAATCCTACATATTTTGACCTTCGGGTATTCCAACATCGGCAAAACCTTCCCTAGGCCTGCCAAGTATTTGTCGCAGGAAACGTTACTACTTACTAATAATTGGTATCCTTGGTTATGCAATTCTGCAGATGCGCCACCATGATTCCACAATAACTTCTTCTTCTCATTACAAATAAATGCGGCAGTTTTTATTAAATTAGTTGAATATGGCCCGATGATGATATCAGCATTATCTTCCTCAATTAATTTAGCCAGATTGCGCCTTACACCTTTTGAATTGCTTTGATCATCATATGCAAGGAGCTGAAATCGAATGTCATTATTGGGCCACACTTCCTTTGATTGATTCATTCGGTCAACCCAGGTGCGTATCCCTTCATAAGCGCTCTTGCCTTGCATAGAATATGCCCCTGTCAAGGATAGACTTATACCAATTTTAATAACATTCCTTCTAATCACAAAACACCTTTCAAGTCATCTTTCATGTGTTCAAAGGTTTAAAAATTCCAAACGAGCTGGTATATCCATGGAGGTATGTAGTGCCTGACACTTGTCCTATTTCTCCGTTACAGAAAAATCCTGTTAAAGGTAATCCTGGTAAGTGATTCTCAACCAAATTCGAATCATAATTCTCTACACCGTACAGATATTTACCTCTACCTAAGCAAGAAAATAACAAAGCTCCTGAATCTTTGGGGGTATTACTAGAAGAATACGTCTTTAACAATCCATCCAAATCTTCAGAAGAAGTTTGTGAGTCTCTTAAATGAAACTGAATGAGCTGTCCTTCTTTAAGTAATTCACCAATCGTCATAAATCCAGTCCGATTATCTAATCCCATAATGTTTCTTATCAGAAAATCTCCATGCTTAGGAGTGTCTATAAACCCGTCCATCACTACTCCTACGAATAATGAGTGTTGCATTAATTTCTGATTATCTGAATCTAAGCTATCATATAAACTCTTAAGAACATTGATTGGGTTTTCATTATCAAGTGACTTTAAAATGTTATGCTCACTCTCCGTTATCCGCATCACGTCGCCTATAGGCTTACATCCTTGAGCCACGATCGTATCGATGGATACATTTCCAGACAGGGCAATACCTACAGCTCCTGAATGAAACACGCTAGATCCCAAAAACAAACTATTCTCACCGGATCGAGTGGCACCACTAGCTAAGCCTCCAATTTTGACTGAATTAGGATAAGCAAAATCCATCCCTTGTATGAAATTATCAGCCGGAAATGAAAATGGATCTGCCAGAAGCACAAAATGCGATAATGGGTCCAGGTCGACATTAATGGTTTCACGCCAAGAATTCGGCCCACTATCCAAGTCTGGAACATCCGAGGCGGACAACGCGAATGTCTTGATATCGACACCCGGTAAGTGCGCTGCGGTTATGCCAAGTGCTGAAGATTGCTCTATTTCCAACCCACCCCCTATCACTCCTCCGGCAGAGCACCCTAAAATCTGAGCATTATGAAATTGGGATGTAAGTCTACTCAATAAATGATCATAATCATTTTGCAAATCTGGGGAGCAAAAAACGAATAAAGCATCAACATTATCATTTGAGATACCAGGCAATATTTGTTCGACACATTCATTAATAGCAGTTTCCCAAATATTAGCCTGAGATATGGTGGAAATCCATTTCATGTGCACACCTCCAAAGGTCACGAGTTTGGGTAGTCTATAGCCATTATAGACTCCTTAACAAGCAAAGTTATCATTAATTTAAAATTCTCTTGATTCTATATTGACATTCATATCCAAATCATATTAAATTAGTCTTAATTTGGGATACCTTCGTTTAGTGTGCCACGCGCACTTACAAAAGATCCCCGGAAAACCTCAAATTACTCTGTTAAAGATGCAAAAGGAGGAACAAATGGCAGACAACCAAGAATTAGCACTAATGTCTCACTTATTCCGCCGTGCAGGATTCGGCGCAAGCCGAGAGACACTGGATGCTGCAATGGAAAAAGGATATGACCAAACCGTGCACGAACTGCTGAATCCTGATACTGTACCAGGAATAGAAGAGGATTTGTTGATGAGATATCAACCATCCTATTACCAGTCAGCAGCTATAGAAACCAACGTCCAAAAATGGATGTATTACATGATCAACAGCCCAAGGCAACTTCAGGAAAAAATGGTTCTGATGTGGCACATGATCTTCTGTGCAGGGCACAGTAAAATAGATAGTGGCGCCGAAATGTGGTACATGATAGATATGTTCCGTAGAAATGGAATGGGTAATTTCAAACAAATTCTAATGGATTTGTCGAGTAACCCTGGAATGGTCTACTACCTGGACAACAGCGAAAGCCACAAAACTAACATTAACGAAAACTATGGAAGGGAACTCTTAGAGCTCTTCTCATTAGGAGTAGGAAAAGACGAACAAATGAACTACTCTGAAGATGATGTAAAAGCTTGTGCAAGAGCGTTCACCGGGTGGAATATCGCTCCTGCTTACCCGCCATTCCCTTATGGTAGAAGCCCTTGGACATTCATGTATGACCCAGGAGATCATGACGAAAGTGAAAAAACCTTCTTGGGGCAAACAGGAAACTTTGGAGGCGAAGATATAATAGATATAATTTGTAAAGAACCGGCAACCGCTCGCTTCTTAGCAAGGCATCTATATAACTTCTTCGTTGCCGATGATGTGCAAGTGCCGGCTTGGCGACTTACCCCTCCTCGGGATATTCAAGCAATAGAACAAATGGAAAAAGCTTATTTTGATTCAGGCTATGAAATCAAGGCAATGTTGGAAGTACTTTTCAATTCCGATTGGTTCAAAGCCGAAGACGTAAGATACGCAAAGGTAAAAAACCCGGCAGAAATGGTGGTTAGTGTTTTGAGGCTTACTAAAGATCATTCTGAAGTAAAACCAGGTCTTTTCGAAGTATCATCTGTTCCAAAATACATGGGTATGGATCTTATGAATCCTCCTACTGTAGAAGGCTGGCATACCGGTCACGAATGGATTGATAGCGGCACATTGGTTGAAAGAATCAATTTCGCAGCGGACTACTTAGGCCAAACAGACCTTCCAGGAGTCCAAGACTTAATCGGGAAACTTGACGGCAACTACGGTCCAAATGAATTCGTGGACGAATGTATAACTTTGGTTGGTGCACTTAACATCACTGAAGAAACAAGAGCTCAACTGGTAGCTCACGTAGAAAAATCTGGCGAGGTCGATACGTCAGCTAATGAATTCGAAACAAGAACTGGCGAGATGTTTCAGATGATTGCTGCAACTTCCGAATATCAGTTCGGTTAATCAAATTAATCACTAAGGAGAAATAACATGACTTCTACAACAAAAGATCCTGTATTAGCTGTATTGTCACTTTCGGGTGGTAACGACGGGCTAAGCACCGTGATCCCATATTCCAACGGACTATATAAGGATTACCGACCAACATTGGCAGTTCCTGATGAACAAGTCATAAAACTTACTGACGACATAGGACTACATCCAACCATGTCTCCCCTAAAAAAATATTGGGATGAAGGGAAAATGGCTATTTTCCTAGGCGTTGGATACCCTAACCCAAGCTATTCTCACTTCAGGTCGATGGATATTTGGCACACATGTGAGCCCGACAAGATTGGAACTGAAGGATGGCTAGGCCGTGCAATTAAAGAGCTCGATCCCACAGGAGAAAACGTTCTAACAGGCGTTAACTTCGGCCGAGGATTGCCTAGGGCACTCGCTATGGAAGGTGTTCCTGTAGCATCAGTCGGAGATTTAGAAACCTACGGATTGTTAACCGGAATTGACGGAGATGCTCAAAGAAACGATGCCTTAGATGTGTTCGGTAGGATGTACGGACCAACAATCGGATCTAGTTATGCATTAGACTATATACGACGAACAGGAACCGACGCACTCAAAGGAGCAGACATACTGGCAAAAGCGCCTGAAATGTACTCCTCCGACCTCGAATACTCAGCTTCTGCCGTGGGGCAATACATGAAAAATATTGCTCAGACACATTTAGCAGAGTTTGGTACCCGTGTACTCTACACAACATCACCATACAACGGTTTTGATACTCATGCCAATCAGGCACAAGCACACTCTGCTCTTTGGACAGATGTATCTGCTAACGTAGACACCTTCATCGCAGACATCAGACAAGCCAATAAGAGTGACAATGTAACACTATTTATGTTTTCAGAGTTTGGCCGGAGAGTTACAGACAATGGATCAGGGACTGACCATGGGGCTGGAAGCGTTGCCTTCGCCATTGGAGACCATGTTAAAGGTGGGATTTATGGTGAATACCCATCTCTCGAGCAAGGAGACTTGCTAGAAGGCGGCAACCTGAACCATAGCACTGACTTCCGAAGTCTATACACAGGTATACTGGAAGATTGGTTTGGATTAGACGCCAAACCACTCGTTGGCTATGAAATGGAGAAAGTAAGTTTCTTCGAATAATAATAGAATTTTAGCCTAGAGGTCTTATATAGACCTCTAGGCTAAAAATAATATAAAGAGAAAGGTAAGAGAAATGAGTGTACATCTTTTTGGAATAAGCGACCGCACATATTCCTACTCTCATTCAGTAGGACGAAACGAATTCGCTGGCACAGGATTTCGGAATCCTGTCGATTTTGTGTGTAGTTCCGATGACACATTGTATGTTCTAAATCGTTCATACGAGAGCAGGAACGACGGGATCCATATTACAGTGGCAACATTAGACGAACAATACATCACTGAATTCGGAACATACGGTGAAGGAGAAGGTCAATGGGTCTGGCCTGCAGGAATAGCAATCGATTCTGATGATCAACTCTACATCACTGACGAATACTTAAACAGAATTACTATTTATGACACAGATGGAGACTACATTGGAGTCTGGGGCACTAGTGGCAGCGGCGACGGTGAACTTTCAGGCCCAACAGGTATAACTATATCTGGAGATTCAGTATATGTAGTTGATAGCAAAAACCACCGAGTTCAAATTTTTGGACTAGATGGCACCTACAAAGGCAAATTTGGAGAGTACGGTACAGATAATGGACAATTCAACATGCCTTGGGGAATCGCACTATCCCATGATGGGATCATATACGTAACGGACTGGAGAAATGACAGAGTCCAAGGATTCGATACAGATGGAAATTGGCAACTCACGTTTGGTACCAGTGGCGAAAGTTACGGTGAATTTAACCGACCAACAGGAATTGGCGTAGACGCTGAAGGTGACATATATGTCTGTGACTGGATGAATAATCGAGTTCAATCATTTGCACCAGATGGTAGATACATCGCTCAGTTCCTAGGTGACCATAAACTGTCCGGCTGGGGTAAAGACAAATTAATGTCTAACCAAGACATGATACGTCAACGAGCGCTAGCATACTCAATTGATCCTGACTACGAAACTAAGCTCGCTCATCCAGACGCAGTGAAAGTGAACGGTGATGGCAAAATCATGATTTCTGACTCGACCAGAGGACGAATTCAAGTGTATCAAAAACACTCAGATCCTATAGCAGCTTTCGCAGCTGAAATATAGTAACCAAACTATAATCTGAGGTTAGAAAAAGGGCCCTGATATGGGCCCTTTTTCTATTCTGGACCTTCAGGCATCCCTGAATCAATCCATCTGATAATTTCTTCTATCTGATCTTTTTTCACAAATGGACCTCTAAGAGGCATTCTCCCAAATGTTCCGCAACCTCTGGCAAGAGATTTGACCAAGTGAGTTTCTCTTCCAGGCACTCCTGGCTCAATAGATCTAAATCCACTCAAAACAGAGTCTTGCAAATCTTTAGCAGTTTCCCAATAATATTCATGAATACCTGGATAAGCATCTCTACCCCACTTGGTAGTCCAGCGTTCCATGATATCTTCTAATATCTGCTTCACTCTAGGCCAATAAACGGGCTCTTCATGCTGGTCTGTAGACATTTGTAACCTCCTTACTTAATACTTAATTTGGATGATTATACAGTTGATCTGTGTTCAATAATTCCACCAGATGCGGCAATACCGGTTTGACCACATCCAGACACTGGGCAATAGCTTTCGGACTACCTGGCAATGTGATAATTACTGTATTCTTCCTAATACCCACAATGGATCTACTCAACATAGCCATAGGAGTAAAAGATAATGAATGAGCACGTATAGCTTCACTCATTCCAGGGATTTCACGATCTATGATCTTAAGACACGCATCAGGAGTAACATCTGACTTAGCTACCCCAGTTCCCCCAGTTGTGATTATAATATCCGTCGCGCCAGCATCGCTCCATTCTTGAAGTATGTCTCGAATAGCTTTCTCGTTATCTTCTACTATTCGATAGATTGTCTGTTCATACTCATCGTGCCCTAACACATTAATTATTTGGGGACCCGAGGTATCTTCTCGTTGGCCTTTTGTACCTGATGTGCTAACTGTCAAAACACCTACTCTAATCATCTTCAAAACTCTCGAACTAAGGGATATGTAATTATAGCATTTCTTAGGAAAGGTAAATTTGACATCAAATCTCGAAATGATATATTCCTAGTATGAAATTTGGAAATTCTGATATCTATGTGGTCAGTGATGGTAACTTCAAAATGGATGGCGGTTCTATCTTCGGGATCGTACCCAAAACTATATGGGCCAATAAAATAAGCCCAGACGATGACAACTGTATCAACGTCGCCCTCAATTGTATATTAATCAAACATGCAGGCAAATCTGTGCTAATCGATACTGGCATAGGTAACAAATTAAGCCCTTCATTGCAAAAACGTTTCAGTAGCCAGTCCGGCAAACTATTGAGCAATTTAAAAGAGTTGAATGTTGCACCTTCAGACATCGATTATGTAATTATCACTCATTTACATTTCGATCATGTAGGTGGTTGCACTGCACATGATAATTCCGGGAATCTGTACAATGTTTTTCCTAATGCTACCCATTTCATACAGAAGCGGGACTGGGATGAAGCGACCATATTAAACGATCGTACCAAAGGTGCATATAATGAAGATGATTTTATCCCTTTATACGACAACAACCAGCTTGAATTGATCGATGGTGACTTTGAACTTATACCGGGATTAAATATATATCTCACTGGGGGACATACCGCTGGTCATCAAATTATTACTTTAGCTTCTGAAGGGCGTACCTTCGCAACTTTGGGGGATATTCTTCCCACTGAACATCATTTACCAACAAACTATCTCACTTCATTTGATATCAACCCTTTGGATAGCATATCTGCAAAAAGCCACTGGATACCCATCGCAGAATCAGAACAATGGTTAGTCAGTTTCGGACATTCAGAAAATACTAGTTTAGGCTTCATAACAAGAGATGACAGAGATCGAATGTGCATCGTCCCATTCACTGGAGAGTTATAAAATGACAGATTGTATTTTTTGTGAAATAAGTGCAGGAAATGAGCCAGCAAAATTCAGATATCTAGACGAAGACGTCATGGTAATAGTAAACAAGCTCACTTGGGTCCCTATAATGTTATTGGTTATTCCGCGCAAGCATCATAGCCAACTAGAGTTGTGGAGTAGCCCTATTATGAAGAAAATGAGCGCGATTGCAGCAGACTTCGGTTGTATGTATTGTCCTGATGGCTTTAGAATATTATCAAACTTTGGCCATCATGGTCTTCAAAGCCAGAGACATGGTCACCTACATGTTATAGGAGGTAGAGACCTAGGCCCATACGCTTAACCTGCTGAAACCTTGTCG
>MDTE01128991.1_pt1 | contig 81983 bp, 67 predicted proteins | sample 811231 | NCBI WGS metagenome assembly MDTE01 (sample SAMN05326651, study PRJNA326480) | marine metagenome | isolation source: seawater | place: Indian Ocean: Red Sea | collected 2010 | reverse complement strand
TTGTAATGTTATTCACCAATATTGTCGAGTTGTTTTAATTGATCTACTATTTCATCCGCTAGTTTTTCATCTTTTATACGGAAACTCATTGTTGACCCTTCGGCAAATAGTCCTGGGTCCATTATATATTGTTTTAAAGATTCCTTTGTCCATTTTCCTTTGATGGACGAAAGTCCTTTACTGTATTTAAAATCATCGCTAGCAATGTTTCTGGAAAATATTCTAGTCAGAGATGGAGCGGCATGGGTTTTATTAGTTAAACCAAAATGGTGACAGTTTAAACATGGTTTAAGAGAGGCATCTGTCCAACTGACATTTTCCGTTCTCTCATCTTTTGAGATGAATTTCTCAGCAACTGATAAAATAATTAGATTAGAGGTATCTGTCCATAGTGCTATCCGGCTATCTTGAATCTCTTCAATGTCTCTGAGTCTGGGCCCTAACCAAATTTGCTCAACAAACTCAACGCCCACACCCTTATCACGCCTGGTTCGAAATAATGACCCAGATTTAAGGCTTGAAATCAAGATGTCCCCGAACCAAGAAAAGTGAAAATTTTGGACTTCAAGTAGATTTGATATACCGATAGACGGAACCCATGAAAAGATGGGCTGATTATAATTGTCATGTCTTCCTATCTCTCCGTGCCACCATTTATAACTATCATAATCTACGCCGTGAGTTTCTCGGGGCCAACCGTAATTGCCACCCATTGTTATTTCATTAAGCTCGTCACCACCCCTCGGACCATGCTCTGTTGTTAAAATGTGCCCTTTTTTTGTAATGAATAACCCTTGCGAATTTCTATGTCCCTTGGAATAAATCTTATGTTTATTTGTCGGTAAATTAACTAAAACGACCTTGCCCGAAAGTGTAGTTTCGTCTTGAGCTAAGTAGCGTGTATTTCTTTGCTGTTCTGGGGTCGAGTAGTCAGCAAAAGTAATTAAAAAATTGTCACCATCAAGAAAGGAAAGTCGTCCGGCTTCATTGCTGCCTGTTAATTCGCTCGACCAAACTTGGTGAATATGTGAATTTTGAAAATCTTTTAGTTCTATTTTCCCTACTGCGGTGAGATACCTAAGCTCAAGGTCAGAAGATTTAGTGTCCACCATCTCGTATGATATATACGCTACATTCCCAGTTTGAGCTGCTTGGCAGGCCACGTCATTAATCCGGTTAAGTTCATGTCTTACTTCGCTCACAAAAGATGTGGATAATATATAGGCTTCGATAATCATAGAATCGAGGTTAATCAAAATACCATTTCCTGCGCCATCAAAAACAACCAATTGGTTTTCAATTGCGCAAATCCCACCCTTAGGGCCACCTGATTTTGATGAGGCGCCAAACGTTTCTATTGAGCTTAAATCAAAAGAAGTTGAAAGTATTGGTAACGTAAGGCTTTCTATTACCCGTTGTTCTGATATCAAATTAGACAAATCGGTTCCTACATTAAGATTCGTTTTACCGGAAGAAAACTGGGTATTAGTAGTGGCTAACTCAGCATGAAGTCGTTCAGATACGTTATCTTCTAAGAATGTAGTATGTAAATATTTTATTTGTGGATAAGGAAATATTTTATACCGGTGGGAAATCCAACCATAAGCGAAGCTTGCTAGGGTCATTGTAATCAGTGTAATGGTCAAAAATACTGTAATTTTTCTCATTATTTAACGTACCATCCTGCAAAAAAGACAATCCTGAACAAATTGTGTACCACCAGGGAATTAATAAATAATTGATAAACTGAAAATACGAATGGAGGCTACAAACGTTACCATAAAATATTATCGCTATAGGAGAATTCTAAAAGTCATTGATGTCATTATCCTCTCACAAACAAATACCCAGCGAGTAAATCAATTTCGGCTGTGATTGTCTAGGCGTTTGAGTGGTTATGGGATTAACTTCAAATTGCACTACGTAATCATTATACACCGAAAAGGTGCAATGATGGTATATATGGGATTATTAAATCATTTCGTGCGCGGCGCAGATACGATATTTTAGCTCATTCATGCGAGAATACTCTCTCTGAATGGGGAAATAATCGATAAAATCACAGAATGAATCTGAAACAGAATTAGACAGTTTTCAAAAAAATTCAGTTTGGAGCGCTTGAGGCCACCAATCATTTCACTGTGTTTCATAATCTTATAGTTGGTGGATGCGCCTAACAACAAATTCAATCATTATTGACGGTTTGATGTCAAAAACAACAAGAAACAATTTAGTAATAATCAATTCATGCCTATTCGGCTTCAAGGCAGCGCGTTGCGCAGATAGTATTACCTTGTACCGCCATAGAAACTAAAACTCACTTTGTGTAGCCAAGGAAAAAAGCGATATCCGCCGGTGAGACGTGCTGCGGGATAAACATTTCTGTCGTTAAGACTTGTAGCAATCCCTCATCCTCGGATTGGAAAGGGTCTTAATTAGTGCTGCGATTAGTCAGTCATAATTACCTCTCGGCGCCCGGCAAGCGGGGAAGTTACAAGACATCCCGCAAAACGTTTAACGACTGGCACAACGCACTGCCCAACGCCTGCGCTGAGATGTAATCTAGTTCGACGTTGATGCCGCTTCCGCCTCGGTTAGTATATTGGTATACAAATCATATAAATGCCGGAACATTGAGGCGTGTTGGCTGGCCAATCAGAAGCGCTTTGGTCTAGGCCAAAATTGAATGCAGGCGAGGCGCAAGACATGAGCAAGAGCAGCGGTATGGAACCTGTCCAAAGCGCGGCCCCGGTGCCGCCCTCCTCGAACAAAGTGTTCCCCAGCCCGTTCGATCTGGCAGCGCCGGAGGGTGCCGAGGGTTGGGAGGAGCTTTATCCCTATTACTGTCTGATTAGCCCAGAACGTAAGGAGCTTGAAGAGGGAAAATTCTGGTTCTTCGACGGGATGCACAACCCAGTGCCGCTCTACCCCTTTGATACTATCATGACTGAGAATTGGTGGGTTGCGGCAAGCCAAATGACCCACCGAGTTTGGCCTATTCCGGTCGCTATGGGCATTGATCAGCGTTTGGTGAATGGCCACATTTATATAAGCCCTAACGGTATAACCGACCCGGACGTAATCGCCGCGCGTGCTGAGCATTTTACTCACCGCGCTGGCCACTATTTTGAGAACTGGGACACCATTTACCAAAATTGGGTTGTCAAGGTGAAGGACTGTATTCAGCGCCTCAAGGGCATCGAGTTTCACCCGTTGCCGGAGTTGGAACCGGAGCGACATGTTTTCGAGTATCGCGGGATCTACTCCTCTCACGATCTTCTTAAGACCTATAATCGACTGATCGAGAACATGCTGGAGATGGGCTCCTATCATTTTGAGATGCTCAATCTCGGTTATGGCGCTTATCTCACTTTCCGAGAATTCTGCCAGGGCGCCTTTCCCGGCATCACTGACCGGACGATCTCGCAGATGGTCTGCGGCATCGATAATCTGCTATTGCGTCCGGACGACGAGGTGCGAAAATTGGCGGCGCTTGCGGTTGAAAAGGGCCTTGCCGATATCGTTCTCGCCGAGGAAGACCCTGATGCGCTGATGGTTGCTATAGCCCAGGCCGAAGGCGGCGGTGACTGGTTGGAGGCCTTTGAATCGGCGAAAGATCCTTGGTTCCACTTTTCTACTGGTGTCGGTTACGACCACAGTGACCCAGTGTGGATAGATGATCTCCGTCTGCCGCTGATGGCGCTCCGTAACTATGTTGAGGCGCTGAAGCGTGGCGACGATATCCGCCGCCCAACTGAAGCGCTCCGCAAGAAACGGGCCGAGGTGACGGAGGAGTATCGCGGGTTGCTTGCTACCGAAGAAGACCGCGCAGCGTTCGACGGTCTTGTTGCCCTAACCAGCAAAGTGTTCCCCTTCGTTGAGGATCATAATTTCTATGTTGAGCATTGGCATCACAGCATTTTCTGGTCGAAGGTGCGCGAGCTCGCCGATGTTTTTGTCGCACATAATTTTCTCGATGATCGGGAAGATTTGTTTTATCTGCATCGCCACGAAGTCAATGATGCGCTCTACGATCTCTTGATCGGCTGGGCCACCGGCAGTCAGTCTCGCGGCGAGCTCTACTGGCGTCCGGTGGTCAACCGGCGTCGGAAGCTGCGCGACGCGCTTTGCAAATGGACACCGCCGCCAGCCCTCGGCACCCCGCCGGATGTCATCACCGATTCCCTGGCCATCATGTTGTGGGGCATCACTCAGGAAACTATCGACGAATGGGCTGGCGTCGACCCGGATGCGAGCAGCGATGTTTTGCGAGGAGTTCCTGCATCAACAGGAAAGGTCAAAGCGCAGGCGCGCCTTGTTAGCGAATCCGAAGATCTTTATCAGGTCGAGGATGGCGAAATCTTGGTCTGTCGTATTACGGCGCCAAGCTGGGCACCGGTGTTCTCCCGCATTTCAGCGGCTGTCTCCGATGTCGGTGGTATGATGGCGCATACAGCGATCATTTCGCGTGAATACGGTCTGCCGGCCGTGGTAGGTGTTGGCTTTGCTACAGCGAAGATTCAGACCGGAGATGTGATCGAGGTCGACGGCGATACTGGCACCGTCAAGATCTTGGAGCGGGCTGGCGCGTGACTGGCGACCCGTACATACTCTGGCTCGGCCATGAAGGAGCACCGGGAAATCCTTTGCTCGGCGGCAAGTTCGCTAATCTGGCCGAGATGACGGCGGCTGGTTTCGCGGTGCCACTGGGTTTTGGTGTTTCCACTGCTGCATATCGCCATTTCATAGCCAAGACCTGTCTATTGGCGGAGGTCGAGGCGGTTCGTCGGAGTGCCCGCACGCTCGCCCTTGCCGATATCAAGGCGTGTTCGGCGGAGTTGGTAGCGGCCATTTCTTCGGCGCCCATGCCAGCAGAACTCGATGCGGCAGTGCGCGAGAATTATGCGCTGTTGGAAGAGAAAGCCGGTGAGAGGGCCGTTCCAGTCGCTGTGCGCTCAAGCGGTGAATCAGAGGACCTCGCCGGCGCTAGTTTTGCCGGACAATACGATACCTATCTCTGGATTAAGGGTGCCGACGCGGTACTGAAAAACATTCGCGCCTGCTGGGCCAGCATGTTCGGTGAGGCGGTACTTACGTATCGTCGGGAAATTGATTACGAGGCCACTGCTTTGGATAGCGCCATCTGCGTCGGCATTCAGCAGATGGTAGAGGCCCGCGCTGCTGGGGTGATGTTCACTCTTGACCCTCTTAACGGTGACCGCTCGAAGATTGTTCTTGAAGCCTGTTGGGGGCTAGGCGAAGGCGTGGTAAAGGGCGATTTGACACCTAGCCGCTTTGTTGTCGACAAGGTTACATTCGAGATTATCAAGCAAGAGGTCGTCTCGCAGACAGAGGAATACCGTTTCGACCCCACCTCCGGCACCGTGGGTTTGTTACCGGTCTCCGCCGAGCGCAGTGAAAGAGCATGTATCGCTATCGAGGAGGCTGTCGCATTGGCCGAGCTGGCCAAACATGTCGAGAAGGTACGCGGCGCACCGCAGGATATCGAATGGGCGATCTCGGAGACTGGTGATATCCGGATACTCCAGGTGCGACCGGAAACCGTGTGGAGCCAGCGCGTCGTCTGTGGCTTAGTAGAAAGTACCAAATCGCCCGTCAATCATGTCTTATCACGACTCACCGGTGTGCCCGTGACCGGCAGTGGACCTCGCAAGAGCAGCTCATGAAGGCTGCGGATTTCATCTATCACAAACCCGATGACGTCGCCGAGGCCCTGCGCTATCTCGAGGATTATGATGGAGAGGCCCGGGTTCTAGCTGGAGGACAGAGCTTGGCGCCGATGCTCAATATGCGTTTGTGGCGGCCCGCCGCTCTGATCGACATCAATGGACTCAGCGAACTTTCAAACATAGCAATACATAGCGAGAAGGTATGCATCGGTGCTCTCGTGCGCCACTCGGAGGTAGAGGATTCAGCACTTATAGCTGAAAGATTACCGTTACTTGCAAGCATGGTCCGTTATGTTGGTGACCGTCAGGTGCGAAATCGCGGTACCATCGGTGGTAGTTTGGTGCAGGGCGACCCGACTGGCGAGATGCCCCTCGGCTGCTTGGTGCTTGGTGCAGAAGTTAGCGTGACAGGTTCGGCGGGCACGCGCGCTATCGGTATGGTGGATTTTTATGCTGGTGCCTATGCGGCGCGGATTGGAGCCGATGAAATCTTGACGGAAATCCGCTTCACCAAACATCCGCCACATTACGCTTTCCGTGAATTCTGCCGACGGCACAATGATTTTGCTGTGCTCTCGGTCGCCGCTACAGGTAAATGCTCCGACGACGGCACCTGGCAGGATATCCGCATCGGACTTGGGGGAGTGCACGAAACCCCGGTGCTAGCTGCGGACAGCATGACCCGGGTCGAAGGTAGTCGTTTGTCTGAAACTGAGATCGTCTTGGCGGGTGATGATGCTGTTAACGCTATCGAGCCGCCGAGCGACGTTCGCGCCTCGGCGGAATATCGCACTCATCTGGTGCCGCGATATGTCTCACAGGCTCTTAGGGATTTGCGCGCCTCAGGGGAAAAAAGGGCATGAAGTTTCGTCAGGAATTTCACATTGCTGCACCGCCCGTCACTGTGTGGCGTTTTATAGAGCAACCCTTACGTGTTGCCGATTGCATTCCAGGTATTAAATCGTCGGAAGACATAGGTGGTGATCGCCTGTCGGTGCAGGCGACTCAGAAACTTGGCCCGATGACGACGACCTTCGAGGCGAAAATACGCATCACTGAGCGCCTCCCAGAGGAACGCATCTCATTTTCCGCGACCGGCAAGGCGGTGCGCGGCGCCATTGGAAATTTTCGCAGCGACAATGTTGTTACCTTGAAAGCCAATGGAAGTGGCACGGATATTGCTGTCGAGGGCGAGGTGGTGCTTGCGGGTGTACTCGGCACCATCGGCAATTCCATCGTCACTAAACAGGCGGAGAAGGTGACCATCGAGTTCGCCCACAATCTCGAACGAGCCCTCTCCGGTGATGCCGCACCTACGATTGCCGCAAGCGCCACTGCGCCGGCGTCCATAACAAAAGCGGTGCCGGTGCGTGATCCCTGGGTCAAGGTGGCCGCGCTCTTCAGCATCGCCACGACGATTATCGGTTTGGTTATCCTAATCAAAGGGCTGGTGTGATGTGGCTTGCAGCGCTGAAGAGCGCATTGAAAGTAAGGATATTCCGCGCCCGTCGGCGGAAGGAGATAGCTTGAACGAGAAGGAAATCACCTTCTTCCTTAATGGGGAGGAAGTCACCGCGAGCGTACCTGTTCGCATGCATGCTGCGGATTTTCTACGCCATCGGCTCGGTATGACCGGCACTCATGTCGGTTGCGAGCAAGGCGTGTGCGGCATGTGTACGATTTTGCTTGCAGGGGGCGCGGTTAAATCCTGCCTCTTGCTCGCTGTGCAGTTGGACGGTGTTGAGGTGTGGACGGTCGAATCCCTCGGTGAGGACGATCAGTTGAATGAATTACAAGCGGCTTTCAAGCGGCACCACGCCCTGCAATGCGGTTTCTGCACCCCAGGATTCTTAATGACGGCGACGGGCCTCAAGGCACGCAGCGCTGGTCGAGCACTTAGTCGTCGAGAGATCCGCGAGGAACTGGCCGGTGTTCTCTGCCGTTGCACCGGTTACGAGGGTATCATTCTCGCGGTCGAGGAATATCTCGACCATGGTGATAATGAGGGCAACCCGTTATGACCCGCAATGCCTATCGGGTAATTGGCCAGTCACTGCCGCGCAAGGAGGACGATCGGCTTTTGCGCGGAGATGGATGTTTCACCGATGATCTGCAATTGGTGCACCAGCTAGAAATGGTCGTTGGCCGTTGTCCGTTTCCTCATGCAGCCATTGGCGAGATTGATGTTTCCCGTGCGGCGGCCTTGCCGGGAGTAAAACATATTCTTACCGGTGCGGACGTGCGCAAGTTAAGTGATCCTCTCACCGTGTTACGTCCTGTGCCGGGTGCACCGCAACTGCCTTTTTACGCGCTTGCGCAGGAACGTGCTCTACATGAGGGCCAGCCGGTGGTCAGCGTTGTTGCGACCAGCCGCGCTGTTGCTGAGGATGCTCTTGAACTGATCGATATCGATTACCAGCCACTGCCCCATATTAGTGTCGCCCTCGACGCCCTTGCCGAGGATGCGCTAGTGATACATCCCGGGGTGATGAAGAGCAATCTTCTGAGCGCCCATGAGGATCGTGCTGGTGAGCCTGAGGCGCGGATGGCTGAGGCGGAGTTCACCGAGGAGGGACGTTTCCATATCAATCGCGTCAGCCCGCTACCCATGGAGACGCGTGGTATCGTTGCCACCTGGCGCCCCGCGGCGCGTGAGTTGATGGTCTACACTACGACGCAGACACCACATCTTGTTCGCCAGCAATTCGCTGAGTCGCTTCGCCTCGACGAGAGCTGCATACGCGTTACAGCGTCGGATGTTGGTGGTGGCTTTGGCATGAAACTTGGCATTAATCCGGAGGAATTGCTAGCAGCGCTCCACGCGATCGCGCTGCGCTGTCCGGTCAAATGGATAGAGGATCGTCTTGAATTCTTCCGCGCCAGCACTCAGGCGCGTGAATCTGTGTTTGACTATCGTATAGGTGCCACCATCGACGGCCGCATCACGGCCATCACCAACCAATACACCACCGATCTTGGTGCGTGGAATTCAACCTATGGCTCGGCCCAACTCTCCAGCGTGACTTTCATCGGACCTTATAAGGTGCCGGATGCGGTGGTTGAGCGGCGCGTGGCGATTACCAACAAAACTCCGATCGGCGCATATCGCGGCTATGGCCAGCCGGAAGTCAATTTTGCCCGAGAAGTGCTTCTGGACCGTTTGGCACGCCGTCTAGGCATTGATCCCTACGATATCCGCAAGAAAAACATGCTGCAGCCGGAAGATCTGCCATGGACAACCCCTAGTGGCGCAATTTATGAGAATGGCGACTATCTCAAGACACTGCGCATGGCCGCTGATGCGTTAGATTACGAGACCCACCGGCTCTCGCCGCGCGTGACACGAGATGACGGCCGTTTGATCGGAATCGGTTTTTCGTCCTTCGTTGAGCGTACTGGTTATGCGAGCGCACGCTTCCTCGCTGGTCGGGGCTCCCGCTTCGGTGCCCATGAGAGCGTGACCCTTCGTGCTAATCGCTCCGGCAGTATCGATCTCTATACCGGTGTATCGACCTTTGGTCAGGGGAGTGAAACCGCCTTCGCTCAGATCTGTGCCGAAATTCTAGGTATGGAGTACGACGCGATCCACATCCATGCTGGCGATACGGCAGCCTCACCGCTTAACACCGGTGCTTTTGCTTCACGAACCTTAATTGCTGCGGCGGGGGCAATTCTAGAAGCGGCAGAAACTATGCGCGGTAAGATTTTACGCATAGCTGCCTGGATTCTAGATTGTGCGCCCGACACGCTGACAATCGATGGTGATGCAGTACGCTTCCGCGAGGGCTCAAACCAAAGCGTGCCACTTTCCGATATTTTCTTCCGCGCCATAATAGGCCAAGGTATTCCAGAAAATGAATCGCCGGGCCTAGAGGCGAGTGCCCATTTTGAACCAACCGATGCCTCCTTCTCCTTCGGCACAGCTGCGGCCGTGGTTTCGGTTGATCCTGAGAGCGGTGAGTTTACCGTCGAGCGTTTCGTCATGGCGCATGATAGCGGCGTGCCTGTGAATCCTTCACTCGTTGACGGTCAGGTACGCGGCGGGTTGGCTCAAGGTTTTGGAGCAGCGCTTGCCGAGCATTTGCAGATCGACCCCAGTACTGGTCAACTGACCAGCGGCAGCATGCTGGATTATTTTGCACCTACGGCGGCGGACCTGCCGCCGATCGAGTTACTTCATTCTGAAATACCGTCACCGGTCACCACCTTCGGTGTACGTGGAGTTGGTGAGGTCGGAACAATCCCGCCGGGCGCTGCCGTGGCCAATGCGTTATGCGACGCATTGGCGGATTACGGTATTGAATTGTCCGCATTGCCGCTTACGCCTGAGAGCGTGTGGCGTGCCATAGAGAGTGCTCAGAGCACACGTAAAGGGGAGCCGCTATGATTGAATTCACCCCTGAGGGCGCCTATGCCAATGCCGCACTCTCCCCATTGGAGCAGCAGGCGGTCAAATGGCTAGACGGCTTCTATCAACTCGAACATCTACTGTGTACTCGGATGTGGGCGATGAAACTCACACCAGAGGCTTCAGCGGAAGTGAAATTTGCCTCTCTGGTCCATGACGCTGAACGATTTTTCCCAGGCGGCCCGCCTAGCACGCCCGGTAACGGCTTCGACGATCCCGATTATCTTTTTGCCCATTCCACCCGCTCCGCCAATATCGTCGAGGAGTGGCTACGCGCACGCACACCAGCGCCAGAGGACAACTTTATCCGCCGTGTACGCCATCTTATTCTCCGCCATGAGATTGGTGGCGGCTGGGAGGCAGATTTTGTCCAGGCGGCTGATTCGCTTTCCTTTCTGGATTCGCTCAATTGGATTACCGTCGATTGGGTAAAGAACGGGTATTACACCATCGCTGGAGCGAGAGAGAAACTGGATTACACGGTGGAGCGCATCCGCCCGTCCAATGCTATCGCCGCTGCTTTGCCGCTCTATGAAAGCGCCGTGTGTGCCCTTGATGCCGCGCATGAGAGTGGGCACGATCTCAAAAAACGGCGCGAGATAGCTGGTAGCCGCCGTTATCTGCTAGGGTTGGGTAAGGTTAATTAGGGGTACAACAACGCTATTAAATGTTACTTCTGGCGGTCCACTCGCGACCTGCACCATCTAGGAAGTTGCTCGTAGTTCACGCCGGCACCCTGGTTAAGGTGATTTTTCGCCGAACAAACCGGCGCTCAGGACCTGCTCGAGGGGGGAGGAATTCAGTCAGTGCGTGATGACAGTTGGGAGGCCGACTAGCCGACACTCGCGTACGTGATCGCCTCAGTCGGGCAGGCGGTAGCGCATTTTGGATCGCCGCCGCAGAGATCACATTTGATCACCTTGCCGCTGTCCGTATTGTAATTCACTGTGCCAAATGGACAGGCCAAGGTGCAAACTTTGCAGCCAACGCAGGCCGCATCCGAAATCACTTTCGCGCCGGTTTCTCGGTCAACAGAAATTGCACCGGTCGGGCAAGCGGCCATGCACCAAGCTTCGGCGCATTGGGTGCAGGTATATGGAACTTGGCGGCCTTCATCGTGGAAGTTGAATACCTTTATGCGCGATTTAGCCGGATTGAAGGTGTTTTCGCTTTCGTAAGAACAGGCAAGTTCGCACTGCAGGCAACCAGTACATTTTTCCGGATCAATGTGAAGAGACTTAGCCATACCCCACCTCCCATTTTATTGGGGCGATCTTAGTCACAATTACCACCGGGCGCTACACACTTAGCCTACACCCTGGCCTGTCTCGGTCGCGTTTACCAGGGCTGCCATGTTGCCGTAAGGGTGTCGGTTTTTCATCATGAGTTGGTGGGCATGGCCAATCTCGTCAAAGCTGTATGTTTCCGATAGGCAGGGGTCGACCTTTCCGTCTACGACCATCTGGTTAACCGCCGCAGCCTGTTCGTCATTGGAGAGATGGCTACCTTGGAACCGCTTCTGACGCATCCAGTGAAAACGCAGGTCGAGCGTCACGTTGTAACCCGTTGTACCGGCACAAATCACCACCATGCCGCCCGTCGCGCATAGAAAATTCGATGTTGGCAGGGTAGCCTCGCCGGGGTGCTCAAATACGATGCGCGGACTTTCCTTGGCGCCAGCCGCTTCCCAAAACGCCTTGCCGAAATCACGCGCACCCTTGAACCAGAGACCCCATTCCTTGCTGTTGACATCGGGCATCGGTCCCCAATGGTCGAAATCGTTTCGGTTGATCACCCCGACTGCACCATGATCAAGACAGAATTGCCGTTTTTCCTCCTCGGAAATTACTGCAACCGGCTTACCGCCCGCCGCGGCGGCAATCTGTAGGGCCAGGCTGCCGAGACCACCTGCGGCACCCCATACCAAAATGTAATCGCCTTTCTCGACGGTATTAGGCGACCAGCCCATCAGCATTCGATAGGCGGTCGAGGCGCACAGAAGATAGCTCGCCGCTGCTTCCCAGGTGAGGTGATTTGGCTTAGGCTGACATTGATGTGATTGTGCCCGGGCGAACTGACAATAGCTGCCGTAATTAGTCTGATAGCCCCAAATGCGAGTGCTTTCGGCTAGCATGGGATCCTTGCCGGCTAAAACCCAAGGGTCGTTAGGCTCCCACCAGCCGCTATGGACGACGACCTCGTCGCCTGGCTTGACATTGGTCACCTTGGATCCCACCGCCCAGACGATGCCCGAGCAGTCGCTGCCGCCGGCATGGAAATCCTCCGGCTCGCCCTTTTTCTGGCGGTCGGCAATGACATCGACTGGCCGACCAAGTGCCGCCCACACGTTGTTGTAGTTGATGCCTGTCGCCATTACATAGACCAGCACATCAAGTGGGCCGATCTTCGGCGTGTCGATCACCTCGCGCTGCCAGGCGTCTTTGGGCTCGCCGAAACGGTCCTGACGCACCACGAAGGCGTGCATTTTCTTTGGTATTTCGTTCAGTGGCGGCTTGTCGCCAAGGTTACAAAGCTCCATGATTCCTCAATGCTAGATCAACGATAGCGTTCGCTGCAGGCTCGCACGGCGCGCAAAGCTTAGTCAAATTTCTTGGTGTTAAAACGTTAGCTGTGCTTATTTTCAGTCAGTCGTATTAAAGGAACTCTAGCGGAGCAAATTCCTTGACGAAATTGCAGCAATTTGCCTGCCGCCGGGTTATCAACCCTCAGGCCCTGAAGGGTCGGCTGGCGGGCGGACGCACGACGGAGATTCTTGGTGGTGACGTTGTCGCCAAGGCCAAATACGACATCACCGCTTGGCCAGGCTACGCTGCAACGCCGTTAGTCTCGCTCGCTGGCTTGGCTGGGGCGCTTGACCTTGAAACAGTACGCTACAAAGACGAGGGGCAACGCTTCGGCTTAAAAAGCTTCAAGGCGCTGGGCGGTGCATATGCGGTTCTCAAGCTGCTGCGTCGTGAATTATCAGGGCGCGAAATTAATATAAAGAATGTTAGGGATCTATTAACCGGCAATCATCAAACGGTGACCTCCTGCATTACAGTCTGCTGTGCAACCGATGGCAATCACGGCCGATCTGTTGCCTGGGCGGCGCAGATGTTTGGCTGCGAATGCGTAATCTATCTTCATGATGGTGTTAGCCAGGGGCGTGAGAACGAGATTGCCGCCTATGGCGCGCGCATTAGACGGGTGCCGGGTGGCTATGACGATTCGGTCCGCTTCGCCGCGGCAGAGGCCGATGAAAACAGATGGTATGTTGTGTCGGACACCGCGTGGGAAGACTACGAGGAGATACCTGCCTGGGTGATGCAAGGTTATACAGTGATGGCTGATGAGATCGCTACGCAGTGGCCCGAATGGGACGCTAGCCCGCCCACCCATCTCTTTATTCAGGGTGGGGTGGGCGGGCTAGCGGGTGCGATCGCCGGGCATCTTTGGTGCATTCAGGGCCCTTTTCGCCCGCGTACTATTGTGGTTGAGCCGGAGCGAGCGGATTGCATCGCACGCAGCATGGCTGCGGGCACGCCAACATCGGTAACAGGCGACGTGGAGACTTTCATGGCTTGCTTGGCGGCGGCGGAAATGTCGCCGCTCGCCTGGGAGGTATTGCGCGATTGTGCAGACGAGACCATTATAATTCCTGACCCTTCGGCTGCGGAGACCATGCGGCTATTGGCTGAGGGCATTGACGGTGACCAGCCCATTGTTGCGGGAGAATCAGGTGCGGCAGCTACGGCAGCCCTTATCTCTGCCTGTACTGACGACGCGATGCGAGTTTCGCTCGGGCTCGGGCTGGAATCTCGGGTCTTGGTCATTGGCAGTGAGGGCGCCACTGACCGGGAAATCTATCAACGGACTGTGGGTCGCGCACCGGAAGAAGTCGCCATTGGCTGACTCAGATTGGCACGCTCGATATTTGTGGCTCACAGCCGAGTTCCTGGGCGAGTGAGCGAAAGCGGCTTTGCACCACATCACCCACCAGTACATCGGCATGGGCTGGCAATTCCAGCTTTAGCCTATTGCTATCGCGTTTCAGTGCTGTCTGCTGAAGCAGTGACATGACCCCGCCGGAGAAAGTATAGGCTAGGCGCATGGCGAGGCCGGTGGCTCGGGCGCGGCTCGTCTCCTCTTTGCCCATCAGGCCGTACAGCGCGTTTTTAATCAACTCTTCATCAACCTTGGCGTGACGCGAGGCTACCGCCAGCGCCATATAGGCCCGACCCGGGTGAGCAACGCCGATCAGCGGATAGCGCAGGATTCTGAATAACGCATGTTCGGCGCGGTAATCCGGATGCTCTGACCATTCAAGATCAGCTAGCAGGCAGGCGGCACGGCGTAAACGTGCTTCGTTTTCCGTCTCGTCGGCGAAGGCGGGCGAGGTCCATCGAAAGAGTGCATCGCCGTCAGCAGTAGCACGTCCGGTCATCGCTGCGAGATTGCGGCAGGCAGCGATTAACGGGTCTTCTACCTTGAGTTTCTTGGGTAGGCGGTCAAAAATCAGTCCCTCGCGCACGCCATAGGCCGAGAACAGCACACTGGTGACACCGGTCAGTTCGATCATTCGCTTGAGCAACAGATTGGCGAAAGGAATAGCCTCGGCGCGCGAGCTTTCGAAGCTGGGAAGATTAGCCAGAGCATCCAGTGGCAAGGCGGATATTTGTGCCACGAAGTTGAGCGCAGAATTGGCCGTAATCTCGTAATGATGGGCGATGCTGAGAGGATAGTCAGCGTGGCTCATATGCATGCGTGCCCAGGTTCGCCAAGCACCGCCGACAGCATAGAAGCTGCCTCCACGCGCAGATTGCAGCCATGGTACGGAGGCGAGTTGATCGTCTAGGCCATCAATGTATTCGCCAATGCATCCATCCTTGACCGAGCCGTAGGCCCGCCGGAGTGGACCGATCTTCAGGGTCGCCTGGTTCGTGTTTTCTCCACTCCGAAGATGGGCCAATTCCAGGCTAGCCCCGCCGAGATCACCCATGACGCCTTCCGCTTGTGGTATTTCCGCGGTTACGCCGAGGGCCGAGAGGCGGGCCTCTTCTTCACCGCTGATGACGCGAATTGGAAAGCCACAATCCTCCTCGACTGCCGCCTGAAATGCTGCGCCGTCGGTTGCCTCGCGAACTGCGGCGGTAGCAAAGGCATTGATGTCGGTGACGCCCATGGCTTGCGTGAGCGCGGCAAAGCGGTGGACGCTCGACTGTGCCAGCTTGGCACCTTCCGCATCTAGCCGTCCAGTTTCATCTAAGCCGCGGCCGAGACCGCAAAGCACCTTTTCGTTGAATACTGGAACCGGCGCTCGCTTGGCTGCGTCATAGACTACCAGACGTACCGAATTTGAGCCGATGTCGATGACTGCAACCGGTGCCAGGGTATTGGGCACGGGGGCAAGGGAAGCCGGTGCAATGGCTTTAGGCGTGCTCAACGGGCGTACGCCAAATGTCTGAAGTCGACTGCTATTGTCATGCTGGCGAAACCCAATTCGCGCCTGGTCACTAGGGGAGTTTAATGCCCCGCCACCGATTGGCAACAGAATTGCAACACGGCTGGCTAGCGTGTTCATATCCAGCCAATTTCAATGTAGATTGGATTCATCTGGAAGGTTTGCGATGACCGAAGCGATGAACAAGAGCGTCGCCAAGCTGGCCGAAAGCCAGATTCGCCAAATCATGGAGATCGGTCACCGAATGGAGGGAGTAATCCCGCTATGGTTTGGTGAGGGTGATGAGGCGACTCCGGACTTCATCAAACAGGCAGCGGTCGAGGCTCTGGCCACAGACAAGACATTTTATGTCCCTAATAGCGGTGTGCCAGAGTTGCGGGAGGCCATTGCCGATTATATGACCACGCTTTATGGCCGCCAGATCACGATGGAGCGTATTACTGCGACGACATCGGGGATGCATGGCATCATGCTGGCCTATCAGATGATTCTTGACCCTGGCGACACATTGGTAATTATCGGCCCCATCTGGCCAAATGCGGTGCACGCCGCCGAAATTTTGAGCGCCCGACCGAAGGTAGTGGCGCTTCAAGAAGCCGACGGCGAGTGGGCGATTGATCTCGATGAGCTATTCGACTCGCTCAAGGGGGCCAAGGCCCTGTTTATCAATTCACCCAACAACCCGACTGGCTGGATGGCGGAGCTGGCAGAACTCGAGACGATTTTCGCATATTGCCGGGAACAGGGCATCTGGATGTTATGCGACGACGTCTATGCTCGCCTCGTCTACGACGGGCGCGACCTGGCGCCCTCCGTAGCGGCGCTGGCGAATCCAGAGGACCGAGTAATTATCATCAATAGTTTTTCGAAGAATTGGAACATGACCGGTTGGCGACTTGGTTGGATAACAGCACCGCCAGACTTGCTGCTCCCCTTGGCCAAACTGACAGAATACAACATCGCTGGCCCGACAACCTTCGTACAGCATGCCGGTATCGTTGCACTTCGAGACGGCGAGCCCCATGTCGCCGCTAACCGGGCGAGCTACGAGGCTCGACGTGATCTCGTCCACGACCGTCTCTCCGTGTTCAATAACATTTCCCTGGTCAAACCCAGGGGTGCTTTCTACGCCTTTTTCTCTGTCGCAGGTGAGACCAACAGCCTCGCCTTTGCCAAGAAATTATTACACGATGCTGGCGTCGGCCTGGCTCCAGGAACGGCCTTTGGTGATGTTGGCGAGGGTTATGTGCGCCTTTGTTTTGCCGCTAGTCCAGGTCGATTGAACAAGGCACTGGATCGCCTAGAGCGAATTTTGGTTGGGGGGGGGAATGAGCGATCTTGAACAACAATTAGCAAACCGCCTGTACGATGAAAATATGAGCCGCAAGCCGTTTAGCCCGGTGCACGGTGATTTGCGTCCTCCCGATTTGGCAGCTGCCTATCGGGTGCAGGATTTGCTCAACGCACGCTATATTGCAGGCGGGCGTGGCCCGGTTGCCGGCTATAAGATTGGCCTGACTTCAGAGAAGATTCGCCAAATGTACAATGTGCGCGAACCTATCTCCGGTATTATCTATTCATCGACCGTGCATCGCTCTCCAGCGCAGCTCAAGCTTGGAGATTTCATGCACCTCGGTATCGAATTTGAGCTTGCCGTGGAAATTGCGCGAGATGTGCCATCCGATGCGCTCCCCCTCAATATCGATACGGTGCGTGAATTTATAGCGGCTTGCATTCCGTCATTCGAACTGATTGAAGACCGCAATGCCGATCATGATGACTTGGATGCACTGTCCATCGTTGTCGACAATGGCTGGTGCGGTGGCATTGTATTAGGAGAAACATTTGGCGATTGGAAGGCACTCGATTTTGCTAGCAACTCTGTGGTGATGTATTTGAACGGCGAGTTTGTTGAAGACGCTGTCACTGGTGACGCTATGGGGCATCCCTTTAATTCTATAACCTGGCTCGCCGATTTGTTGGCGCGGCAAGGAAAGGAGCTCAAAGCCGGTGATATCGTATTGACCGGCTCTACCCTTGCCACACATTCCCCTGAGCCAGGTGACAAGTACCTCTATGAGGTTAAGGGCTTGGGTAGCGTCAGTGCGGAAATTTACTAACCTAAATAGCAAAGGGTACTCCGCTGACCGGAAGACTCAATTCGTTTCTACAAGCGCTTTCGCGTACCCGAACTCATAAGAGACCAGCTTTGGTAGTCAATTAAGAAATTTACTTAGCATCAAAAAATGCAGTTTGAGCATCAGACTGAATTTACGCAAACATGAACTGGGACACACAGCAACACGTTAAATGTCAAACACAACGTGCTTCGGGAATTCTGTAAAGTGGCGCAGATGACGCGGCGCTAGCGATTTTCTATCTGCTTTCGTGAAAGTTCTTTGTCTTTTTTTTGATAAGTTGATGCCGGTCAACTCTATACCCGAGGTAGACCCCAACGAACATGAGCAAAAAAAATGCAGGTTGTTCTGTAAATACCACGAATATCGTTCCAAGAGAGAAGCAAACAATGCCACCGACTAAACCCCACCGGCCTGGTTTAAAATGCATATCGTCAGACATACTGGATCGTATCGCCAATTGTGTGTACACGCCCAGGGAAAAATCAGACTCGACAGATAAACTTGGACGCTTGAGCATTCTTCTTCAGTAAACTAAAGCCACTGAATGGTATGTGTGCGGAAGAAGCGCGGTAGTTTTTGGCTGATCGAGGAAGAATTTGATTCTTGGGTACCGCCAGAGGCTACGCCTCACCCGGCGATCACGAAGTCGGAACGGAATAGGAAAAATTCAAAAGAGTCCAATGCGCCGGGCGCTTGTGCTATTTAGCCTCTGATTGAATTAACACTACCACTCAGGCGAGGTAAGCCAACAAAGCGGAGGCATCTCGGCACTCGTGGGTCAAATTAAATGGAGCGGGTGAGGGGAATCGAACCCCCGTCTCAAGCTTGGGAAGCTTATGCTCTACCATTGAGCTACACCCGCGTGTATGTCAAACGATAGTGACAAACCACCTATCGAGGCAAGCCCGGTTCGTATGGCAGAGCGAACAACAAACATTGGATTGCCAACGGATCTACCAGTGCGGTAGGGCAGTTTCGTTCGTCAATCGATCGAGTCCAGGATGTACAAGACTGAATCACCCGCGCCCCCCAACCTCGATTTGCGTAAATTCAAGAATCCGGACCGGACAACATCTGGAGAGATGCGCGCCAGTGTAGCGTTGCAGCGCTTGCGTATCCTTTGGTTTAACACTGGGAGCTTATGCAATCTGACCTGTGGGAATTGCTATATCGAGTCTAGCCCGCGCAACGACCGCTTGGCTTATTTGACCCGTGCCGACGCGGCCCTCTATCTTGACGAACTTGACGGGCCGGACTGGAGTGCTGAGGAGATCGGTTTCACCGGCGGCGAGCCGTTCATGAATCCAGAGATTATCGTCCTGTTGCGGGATAGCTTGTCGCGCGGTTATCGTGTGCTCGTCCTGACTAATGCCATGCGGCCTATGATGCGCCACCAGAACAGTCTGCTTGCGTTGAAGACCGAATATGGCGCGAATTTGAACTTTCGAGTCTCGGTTGATCACTACAATGAAGCACTGCACGAAGTAGAGCGCGGCATAGGTTCATGGCAGCGTATGATGGAGGGCTTGCTCTGGTTGGCAAGATCAGGATTCTCCCTGAGTGTTGCGGGGCGCACTCGTTGGGAGGAAGACAATGCGGATCTGCGTGCCGGTTATACTGCTTTTTTCACCCGCTACGGCATTTCTCTAGACGGCGACAATCCGAAAGACTTGGTACTTTTCCCGGAAATGGATGTGAGCCGCGACGTGCCCGAAATCACCACTGCTTGCTGGAGTAGCTTGGGGGTCGACGAAACAAATATGATGTGTGCCAGTTCACGGATGGTGGTAAGGCGAAAGGGTGCGTTAACACCAGCGGTTCTTGCCTGCACTCTGTTGCCGTACGCGCCGGACTTTGAGCTTGGAAACACGTTGAAGGAGGCCACGGTGAAGCGTGTCAGCCTCAACCACCCGCATTGCGCACGGTTTTGCGTCCTCGGCGGCGGCGTTTGTGGCACCACGGCTAGGGAAGGATAATTAGGCTGCCCCTTGACGTCTCTGGCGTACCATGCTTTTGAAGCAGTCTAAACCGTGGTGATTTGAGCCGACCGGCTTGCGACCACGCTAAATATTCAGCTAAAAGGTCGTGTTTCTTCGGAGCCCTGACCTTTCCCGGTCGGGGTTTTTTCGTTGGGGGTATGGCGAGATGACACACGATAGAGAACAACGGGAAAAGCTGGAAGAAAAATGGCGCCCGGCAACGCGGATGGCGCGCGGCGGAGTACGGCGCTCATCTCATGGTGAAACCAATGAGGCCATGTTTGTTACCTCTGGATTTGTTTATGACAGCGCTGCTGAGGCCGAGGCGCGCTTTAAAGGAGAAAAAGACGGTTTTATCTACTCACGTTTTGGCAACCCCACCGTCGCCATGTTTGAGCGCCGTCTCGCCCTACTTGAGGGCGCCGAAGCATGCATGGCGACGAGCACCGGTATGGCCGCCGTCTACGCTTCGCTGATGTCTCAACTGCGGGCTGGAGATCACGTGGTTGCATCTCGCGCTCTCTTTGGGTCTTGCCTCTATATTGTCAGTGACCTGCTCCCGCGCTACGGATTTGACGTCACTTTGATTGACGGTACTGACCTGAATCAATGGCGTGCCGCTTTCCGTCCGGAGACGCGTTGCGCTTTTTTGGAGACCCCGTCCAATCCGGGTTTGGAGATTATCGATGTTGAGGCGGTCGCGGAAATGGCGCACGCCGTGGATGCGCGACTGGTGGTCGATAATGTATTTGCCACTCCTTTGCTTCAACCGACGCTCAAATTCGGCGCCGACATCGTGGTCTATTCCGCGACCAAGCATATCGATGGCCAGGGCCGTTGCTTGGGCGGTGCAGTCCTGTCGAGCGAGGGGTTTATCCAAGAAAAATTGTTGCCTTATCTTCGCCATACTGGCCCGTCACTTAGTCCATTCAATGCTTGGTTATTGTTAAAGGGATTGGAGACTCTGGAAGTCAGGGTTGAACGCATGTGCGTAAACGCCTTAAAACTGGCGTCTTTCCTGGAGAATCATGATTCTGTCGAGCGAGTTCTATTCCCAGGCTTGCAGAGCCATCCTCAGCATGCATTGGCGATGCGTCAAATGAGCGCCGGGGGCTCGGTAGTCAGTTTTTCTATTTCCGGCGGCAAGAGTGCTGCATTTGAATTTCTCGATCGGCTTTGTATTATCGACATTTCAAACAATCTTGGCGATGCGAAAAGTCTTATCACTCATCCGGCAACGACAACGCATCAGCGCCTGAAACCGGAGGAACGTGCCGTGCTCGGCATCGGTGATGGTATGGTCCGCCTATCTGTTGGCCTCGAGGATGTTCGAGATATCCAGGACGATCTCTCCCAGGCACTCGGAAGTTAGTATTATCTGAGGCCTGGACAAACCGCATGTCCTTCCCAATATTATGAAGGCGCAGATTGAGCGATATCATGTATCAGAAAATTACCCAGTCGGTCGAAATAACCGTTCGGCCCTTTTATCTCGACGAACAGTCGGAGCCAGAAAAAAGCCACTTTGTATGGGGTTATCACGTGACGATTCATAATCAGGGCGGGCACACGGTCCAACTGCTTAGCCGCTATTGGCGAATAACTGACGCTTTGGGGAAAATCCAGGAGGTGCGCGGTCCAGGCGTGGTTGGTGAACAGCCCATTTTGGCACCTGGCGAGAGTTTCGAATACACGAGTGGCTGCCCGCTCTCTACTTCGTCGGGCATAATGGGGGGATTTTATGAGATGGAACGAGATGGCGGTGAACGCTTTGAGGTTGGGATTCCGACATTCTCGCTTGACGACCCGAGCCAGCATGTGCGTCTAAATTAAGGTGAAGAAGCAATTCACCCGGCGTGGCTTGCAACAAAGGGAATTAGACGATAGACATTGCCCGCCCTCGTTGGTGAGCGGCCACTAGAGATGATTTACGCGATTGATTTTTCGCCTAGGGGAGTGGTGTTTTGAGTAAACGCGGAGCAGGGGAGTCCAACCCTGTAAGGAAACCTGCGCCAAGCTTGGAGCGGCCCAGCAAGGAAGAAGCGTGTGAAGCAGTTCGCACCTTGATTCGTTGGGCGGGCGACGATCCGGACCGCGAGGGTCTGTTAGACACGCCAGACCGCGTGATCCGTTCGTATGACGAATATTATTCCGGCTATACTCAGGATCCGGTGGATATTCTGCGGCGCACCTTCGAGGAAACCGACGGCTATGACGAGATGGTTGTGCTCAAGGATGTCGAGATTAATTCGCATTGTGAGCATCATATGGCGCCTATAATCGGACGCGTACATATCGGTTATCTGCCCGACAAGAGTGTTGTTGGCATCAGCAAACTGGCACGCGTCGTCGATGTTTATGCCCGGCGGTTGCAGATCCAGGAAAAAATGACCGCACAGATTGCTGATGCGCTGGACCAGGTGATTCGTCCGCGCGGCGTCGGCGTCGTTGTCGAGGCGGCACATCATTGCATGACCACCCGTGGTATTCAAAAGCAAGGTGTGACGATGGTAACGAGCCGGATGCTGGGTTCGTTTCGCTCAGATCCGAAAACCCGGCGCGAATTTCTTGCTATCATTGGACAGGCGATCGGATACGTTTCCAACTAGTAGAAACGATCTTGCGGGCGGATAGTTGCCCGGCAAAGGATAACTTTCTTTCTAGTCACGCTGGAGCACCGGCGACATGGGCTCTGTTAGGGATTTTCGACCGATCTTTTTCGTGATCGGGGTACTGTTGACGACGATTGCACTAGCCATGCTATTGCCTGCGATTGTGGACGGCATCGCCGGCAATCCGGATTGGCAAGTGTTTCTTGCGGCCTCGGTTTTTACGCTTTTCATCGGCGTTGCCATGGCGCTGGTGAACCGGACTGGTGAGGCAAATCTCACGGTTAAGCAAGCCTTCATCCTGACTACCTTTAGCTGGATCATTATTTCCGCTTTCGCGGCGCTACCTTTCGTCTTTTCTGATCTTGATCTGAGTTACGCAGACGCTTATTTCGAGGCGATGTCGGGTCTGACCACAACAGGTTCTACAGTAATAAGCGGCCTTGACGACGCACCACCTGGAATCCTTCTGTGGCGTGCGTTACTGCAATGGTTGGGTGGCATCGGCATAATCGTTACCGCCATAGCTATTCTGCCAATGCTCCGGATCGGCGGCATGCAGTTGTTCCGAGCCGAATCTTCGGATCAGTCCGAGCGGGTATTGCCACGCACGGCACAGCTCGCTGGCGCCATCTTTCTAGTTTATCTCGCGCTCACTGTTATTAATGCATTGGCCTATTGGGTTGCCGGCATGACAGCCTTCCAGGCGATTTGTCATGGCATGACGACCATTGCCACCGGAGGTTATTCGACTTCGGATCGTTCGATTGGCCTGTTTGATAATTCAGCCATCGAGGGCATCGCTATTATCTTTATGATCCTTGGCTCGTTACCTTTCGTGCTTTACCTCCAGGCGGTGCGCGGCGGTGCCAAGCGCTTGTGGCGAGACACACAGGTGCGTTGGTTCATGGGGATGGTGTTGTTAGCTCTGCTCGCGCTTTCCGGCTGGCTGTGGCTGTCTAGCGGTATGCCGGTCGATAGTGCGGTGCGCTACGCAACTTTCAATGCTGTCTCCATTCTCACTGGTACCGGCTATTCCTCCGCCGATTTCGGCGCTTGGGGCAGCTTCGCCCTTCCGGCTTTCACAGTGCTTATGTTTATTGGAGGCTGCACCGGCGGTACCACAGGCGGTATTAAAGTATTCCGTTTTCAGGTGCTCTACGCCACAGCGCGGGCGCAGATCCAACAGCTAATTCAGCCCCACGGCGTATTTCCAATGAAGTATAATTACCGACCCATTCCCGATACCGTCCCAGGTGCGGTGATGGGCTTTTTCTTCCTGTTCGTTGTTAGTTTTGCCCTGCTCGCTATGGCGCTATCGTTGATGGGGCTCGACTTTATCACCAGCGTATCCGGAGCGGCAACGGCACTTGCCAATGTCGGACCTGGGCTAGGCCCCATCATTGGCCCAAGCGGCACTTTCCAGTCGTTGCCTGAAGCCGGCAAGTGGCTTCTCTCCTTTGCCATGCTGCTGGGTCGTCTTGAGCTCTTTACTGTGCTTATCCTGATTGTGCCGGCCTTCTGGCGCGATTAAGCGTCATCGGCTGTTTGTAATATGCTGGCCACGATAGCGAGCCATCAGCGCGGTCAGATCACCCTGGATGGCAAGCAGGACCGGTACTAGCACCAACACGATAAGTGTTGAGCCCATCAGGCCGAATACGATAGTCACGGCCATCGGCTTGAGGAATTGAGCTTGAAGGCTGGTTTCGAATAGAAGCGGCAGCAGACCGAACATGGTGGTCACGGAGGTCAGGATAACCGCCCTTAAACGGTCGCGTGCGCCGTTGACGATAGCGTCAAATAGCGGTTCGCCAGCCGTTAGGCGAATTTGGATAGAGCGAACTAAAATAATCGAATCGTTGACGACAATCCCGGCGAGCCCAAGCAATGCTACTAAGCTGAGCACCGAAATATCATAGCCGAGCAAGAGATGACCCAAGACAGCGCCTATAACGCCGAATGGGATAACTGCCATGACGAAGAACGGGCGAAAATAGCTCGAGAAAATGGCCGCAAGGATGACATAAATTGTTAGCAGCGCGATTATCGAACCGAGTTTCATATCGCCGATGGTTCGCTGCTGTTCTTCTGCTTTGCCACGAAATTCGGCGCTCGCACCGTGGGCACGCACCATGGCGTGGAGCCCTTCAGCCAACATTGCCTCTATTACCGTGTCGCTCGTATTGACCCGCTCGTCTACCTCTGCAGTAACGCTCACCGTGCGCAACCCATCCTCACGGCGGATACGGGCGAAGCCGGTCTTTTCTCGGAATGCTACAACCTCGCCGAGCGGCACTTCGTCGCCATTCGGATTGATCAGGAAGAGGCCGCGCAGGTCCGCTTCGCTTAGCTGATCGCGAGCATAGAGAACACGCACAGTTATTTCTTCATCGCCTCGGGCGAAGCGCTTTGCAATTGCACCTTCGAAAGCGTTGCGTACCTGTCGTCCGACGCTCTCCGTAGTGAAGCCCAGCGCTCGTCCGCGCGGCGTAATTTCGATAATTGCTTCTTGTTTACCGAAGGGCAAATCGTCATTAACATCGCTCACGCCGGGAAAACGCACTAATAAAGCTTTCGCTTCCTCGGCGGCGGCTTTTAGGTCTTCGAGTGACTGGCCACTAATTCTCAAATCGATCTCACGCCCCGGTGGTCCGGACTGCTCTTCGATCACGGTGAAACTTTCGACTCCCGCCATGAGGCGAGTTTCCTTACGCCACGTTTCAGCTAGATCTCTGGTGCGTACGGAGCGGCTATCCGAGGGTATGAGCTCCACCCGGATGCCGGCGATGTGGTCACCGCTACCCAGAAAAAAGCTATCCGAGCGGCCGACTGGTTTGCCCAGTTGCGCGATGCTGACAACGATCAGTCCACCTCTCCCCTCCGTCAACTTTGCTTCACTTGCGCGGAGCGCGCGCTCCATCTCATCTAACATGGCGCGGCTGATTTCGCGTTTAGTACCTTCGACAAATGCGACATTTGCATAGACCGTATCGGCTTCGGGCGAGGGGAAAAATACGAATCCAACTCGTCCGCCCGCCGCCAAACCACCAACCAAGACCAGGAGAGCTATGGCGAAACTAAGCGTCAGATATCGCCTGTTGACGCAAGATCGAACGAGCCGCTCAAACATGCCGTCGCGGAAAGCTTCAAAGCGGGGATTGAACCAGCGCGCAAAGCGGTTTTCGGCGCGCGGATCTCGGGCGAGTGCACCTCTAAGATGTCCGGGAAGAATCAAAAAACATTCGATTAGGCTGGCAATTAGTACTGCAACGATGACTAGGGGTATTGCAGAGATAATTTGGCCGATTATGTCCGACACCATAAAGAGGGGCATGAACGCTGCCAGTGTAGTGAGCGTCGCGGCAATTACCGGCGCTAGCATGTGCTTGGCGCCGATTTCAGCGGCCTGAGTCGGTGAATCGCCGGCGCTCCGGCGCGTGACGGAATGTTCACCAACAACGATGGCCTCGTCCACAATAATACCGATCGCCATGATCATAGCGAATAGTGACACCATGTTGATCGATTGACCCATCAGTGCCATTACGGCGAGGGTGGCAAGCATTGCAACTGGGATGCCAACAGCCACCCAGAAGGCAACTCTTCCACTAAGGAAAACGAAGAGAACTGCGATGACCAGGGCGAGTCCACCAGCACCGTTCTTGAGCAACAAATTTATGCGATCGTTGATCGCCTCTGCGACGTCATTATATTGCTCAAGCTTCAGGTTGGGCGGAAGTGTAGCGCGAATTTTTGCGATATAGGCATCGAGTAACGCGGCTTGCTCAAGTGCGTCAGAGGTAGGAGCACGTTGAACTAGAATTTCGAGGGCTGGTTCTCCGCGGCGGAAAATACTCGGATCGTCCTTATTAAAGCGGTCCGAAATCTGTGCGATATCGCGCAAGTAGATCTTCTCGCCATTATTAAGTGCACGGACCTCAATATGGCCGAGTGCTTCGGCTGTCTTGGCAAGGCCAAGGCTCCTTATTTGTTTGTCGGTGCCACTGGGAACGATGCCGGAAGGCAGATCGAGAGAGCTTTGCCGAATGCCCGCAGCAATGTCCTCTGCCTCGAGATCGAGCTGGCGCATGGTGCGAGGATGAATTTCGGCCCAAATCTCTTCGCGTCGGGCTCCAGCGAGTTCTACTCGGTCGACGCCTGCTGCTAGAAGACCTTCACGGATATCCTTGGCGAGTGATTTGAGTGAAGATTCGGGAAAGGGGCCGGACAGTACCAGACGCCCGATTGGCTCGTAACTAAATACTCGTTGGATGATCGGTTTCTCGCTATCTCTTGGTAAGGTGGTGATTTGTGCCACCTCTGATTCGATATCACCGAGCGCTATTTGCAGATTGGTATTTTGTTCAAATTGGATGGCTACCATGCCAACGCCCTCAGACGATTGCGATGAGACGCGGTAAACATTGTCTAGAAACCGCACTTTGGGCTCTATGACACTAATGATATTGGCGTCGATGTCCTCGGCACTGGCGCCCGGCCAATCGACAACTACGGTGATCCAGTCAACTGTAAATTTGGGAAAGAATTGTGTATTAAGCCGTTCGAGCGAAAACAGGCCTACAATAATGAGAAAGACCATCAAAAGATTGGGACCGGTACGATGGCGTAGAAACGCGCCGATCAAATCGCGCCGCGGGGCCTTCATTTTGTGTCGACTTTGACTCCGGGGCCGATGCCCGGAAAGCGCGTGGTGGCAACTGTTTCACCATGGGCGAGTTCGCCCTGCACCAGAACATCATTGCCGATACGCGCCACCAATTCAACGAGGCGCGCCTGCAGGCGACCGTCGACCACGACATAGACCCTCTTGTCGTCATGCAGTGCGCTTTCTGGTAGCCTTGCCACTTGGCGGTAGAGCCGATCGCGCAGATAGACTTCGACAAAGGCGCCGGGTCGGAGCGAGCCATGCGCTGTTCCCGAGCCGATCCGCGCATAAGCTTGAACACCGCCACTTGCAGGGTCAATTTCTGCGCCGACTCGGGATATTTCGGCATCAAAGCGGAAAGTTTCGTTGCCGACCCGCCAGACCACCCGCGCCGCACGGTTTTGTAGGCCCTCCGGCGCGCTCATTAGACGGCCAAATTCTTCATTGCTGAGATAAAATTTGGCCTCGAGACTGCTGAGGTCGATTAGTCGCGCTACTTTGCCGTTGATCGGGAGGCTTTTGCCGATGGCAGCTCCGGTTTCAGTCAAGTAGCCGTCAAACGGCGCAAGCAATCGAGAATTGTGTAAATCTCGACTTGCTCGGTCGAGCTTCACTTGGGCTTGCGTGATGACCGCCTGTTGACGATCGGCAGCAGCATCTAGCATGTTTAGATTGCGCTCGCCGAGAGCCACCGCGCGTGCTCGCTCGTTGCGTGCGAGACGTCCATCGTCCAGTGCCTTTTCGGAGATGACCATTTGTTTGGCCAAGGCAACGCGGCGCTGCAATTCGCGAGTAGCAATTTCAAATTGCTCGCGATCATAGGTGAGATTGCTTTCTTCTGCGTCAATCTGAGCTTGAATTTCCTCGAGATGTGCCTTCGCCTCGAGAACAAGTGCTTCGGTTGAAGTGACGGCAGATGAGAATTCAAACGGGTCGATCTCTACTAGAAGATCACCTTTGGTTACGCGACCACCATCGATAAAATTGCTGCCGACAGCGACCACAGGCCCGGCGACCAGGGCGCGCATCTCGACGTTGCGCTGGGCGATGATCTTGCCATATGCGAGCAGTTCGGGTTGTTGATCAGCAAGTACCGCCTCGACAGGGGAGATCAACCACACCCGTTCTGCCAGAACTTCTGGTGCGAGTTTCGGTTTGGTGGCCTGCAAATAACCGGCAATGGCCAGAGCACCGACAAGAACCAGTAGTGGAAGAGCAAATTTCAATACTTTCCGACGGCGGGTCAAAACTTAATCTTTTCAGTTATTTTAATCTGGCTCTATTCAACGCTATACGGGGTAGCATAATTGTCAATTCAATGTTCTTTGTGGCATCGGCGTTCTGCAGGATAGGGTTCTTGAAATGATGTAAACGGGACGCGACAATTACCAGACCAATCCCATCCACCGGAAGCCCCCCATGTTCGATATTCATTACGATTCGATCGAGATGATTAAGAAGCTGGTGTCCTTTGATACCACCAGCAGGGTATCCAATTTGGAACTCATTTATTTTGTCAGGGATTACCTGAAGGAATTCGGTGTTGAATCCCATTTGATGCACGACGACAGCGGAGAGAAGGCTAACCTCTACGCTACCATTGGCCCAACTGAAGTGCCCGGTATAGTGTTGTCTGGCCATACCGATGTCGTGCCAGTGGACGGTCAGCCTTGGGACACGAATCCCTTCGAAGTTGTGGAGAAGGACGATAAGCTCTATGGCCGAGGCACCTCTGACATGAAGAGTTTTATAGCCATCAGCTTAGCTATGGCGCCCGACTTCGCAGCCAAAAAGTTGAAAATGCCAATACATTTCGCACTTTCATTCGACGAGGAGGTTGGCTGTTTGGGCGCACCAATAATGATTCGCAAAATGGATCAATTCGCTGTCAAACCGCGCGCTGTGATCGTCGGCGAACCGACTGAGATGGCAGTGGTGAATGCCCATAAGGGGGTTTGCGGCTTTGTTACTCGGGTGACGGGGCTCGAGCGCCATTCGAGCGAGACCCACCGCGGCGTCAACGCGGTCACCTACAGTGCCGAACTGGTGACATTTCTGAGTGAGATTGGTGCTGAGATGCGGGAGACCAGGAGCCAAGCCGAAAGTGGATTCGATCCGCCCTATACCACTGTCCATGTTGGCACCATACAGGGCGGCACGGCGCAAAATATAGTACCGCTCAACTGTAGCTTCAGTTGGGAGTACCGTTTGATGCCGGGTGAGAACGCGAACGAAATTAAGGACCGTTTTCAGGCCCATATAGATGAGGTGGTGCTGCCGAAAATGCGCGCGGTTGATGCAAGTACCGCTATCGAAACGGAGGTCCATGCCTTTGTTCCTGGTCTTGTTCCTGAGGACGGCTCCCCGGCCGAGGCGCTAGTGCTCGCTCTGGCGCGCAAAAACAGCACCGGGGTAGTATCCTACGGTACAGAGGCCGGTCAATTTCAGGAGGCGGGTAATTCGGTGGTGGTATGCGGGCCGGGCAGCATCGCTCAGGCGCATAAACCAAATGAATTTATTGCGCTGAGCGAAGTACGGGCCTACGAAGGTTTCATGCGCCGGCTGCTCAACGAAGTGTGCGCCGCCTAGAGGACTTGGCGCCGGGTAGATCGACAGTTGATGACGAGTATGAAGTTTTCAATTTTTTTGACCCTCGGCATACCGTATTTTTATGCCACTAAAAGATTGTGTAGGCTCCTGACGTGTTACACTTGAACCAAATTTTAGGCAATTTGAGCGAAGCGGCCATGGCAGAGCGGATTCATAGCCTCTCGCATGACGGCAAGCTCGAGGAAATCCATCTCAGCGCGGCTGATACCGCACGAAAACGCCTCCGCGTGAAGACCGATAAAGGCACCGATTGCGCGATCGCACTCGCCCGGGACGCCTGCCTCGAAAATGGCTCCGTACTACTTCTTGAAGATGGACGAGCCATCATTATTCGCATGTTGGAAACGAAATGGCTGCGCATTGTTCCGGTAAATGATGCAGCTGCGCTGGAGCTTGGTTATTTTGCGGGCAATCTTCATTGGCGGGTACGTTTCGATGAGGCCGTATTGGAGATTGCCCTTGACGGCCCTGAGCAAAACTATCTCGATCGCCTGGCAAACCATTTAGATAGCGGCCGCGCGCGTCGCGTCGACAATGCTTGAGGGACGTGAACTTCTTGCTCTGCTGCAGCATGGCGATAGCTTCTTTCCGTCGGGTGCGGTGTCCTTCTCATGGGGAGTGGAGACTCTGGTGGCAGACGGCAAGATTAGCAAAGCGGGAGATGTTGAGCGCTTCATCGCCGGTCAGCTCACCGGGCGCTGGGCTTCTTCGGATCGGCCGGTATTGTTGGCGGCAGTGGCTGCTAAAGGAGATCTAGATCAGGTCGCTTCAGCCGATCTCCTGATGGAAGCCAATAACCTCGCAGCGGAGAGCCGAGAGGGCTCGCGCCGTATGGGGGGAGCTCTGCTCAACGTCCATGTCAGGTTGAAGACCCCAGGCGCCAAAGGGTATCAGGGGCGCATCCATGCTTCCGAGGCACCGGGGCATGTTGCCGCGGTACAGGGATTACTTTGGAGCGCTCTTGGTCTTGATGGTGACAGTGTTTGCCGCATGGCGGCCCATGGCATGGCGGTGAATATTCTGGGTGCCACGCTTCGCCTTGGCCTGATCGGCCATATCGACAGCCAGACCATTCTTGGCAAGCTTCATCCGACGATTGAAGATATTGTAGCATCGCCGCCGCCAGCCCTTGACGAGATACACGCCTACGCGCCGGCGGGAGATATAGCAATGATGCGCCACGAAACCCAGGAAAGCCGGCTGTTCTATAATTGATGGTATGGAATCGGGAGACAGACGATGAATCTAACCCCCACTGAACAGGAACGCTTGACGATCTTCACCGCAGCATCGCTTGCTCGCGAGCATATGAAGCGTGGAATTGCGCTCAGCCACCCCGAGGCAGTGGCCTATATCTGCGACGAGATACTTTACGCCGCGCGCAATGGAAAGTCGCTGAAGGAGGTTATGGGTTTCGGCTCGCAATTGCTCAGCACAGACGACGTGCTCCCCGGCGTTGCAGATATACTGCCGGTGATCCATATCGAGGCGAGTTTTCCTGACGGTACCAAGCTGGTCACGGTGCATCAGCCGATCCGTCCCGGCAAAAAGCCTATCAAAGAGCGGCCTCTCGCTGGCGAGATCATCACTACGGATGGTGAGATAGAGATCAATGCGGGGCGCCGCACCAAGGCCCTCAAGGCGACTAATACTGGTGATCGCCCGGTCCAGGTTGGCAGCCATTTCCACTTCTTTGAAGTCAACAAAGCCCTCGAATTCGACCGTGTCGCGGCGTTTGGCATGCGCCTCGATATTCCCTCCGGCACGGCGGTACGCTTCGAGCCGGGTCAGGCACTGGAGGTGAAACTGGTAGAATTTGCCGGCAAACGGCAGGTAAGCGGTTTTAACAGCCTGACCGAGGGCGCGATCGATTCCGAAGATGTCAAACAGGCGGCGTTTACCCGCGCCCGCGAACAAGGCTTCAGGGGGGCTTAAGTCATGGCAAAAATCAGCAGACAGCAATATGCCAGCCTTTATGGCCCGACGACGGGAGACAAGGTACGTCTTGGGGACACTTCACTTTTCGCCGAGATCGAGAAGGATCACACCGTTTATGGCGAGGAATGCTGGACCGGTGCGGGGCGAGTGATGCGCGACGGAATGGTTTATGACGCCCACACTTCGCGTGCCGACGGTGCCATCGATATGTTGATAGAGAACGCGACAATCATCGACCCTGTGCTTGGCATCATTAAGGCCGATATTGGGGTTCGTGACGGGAAGGTCGCTGGGGTCGGTAAGGCAGGTAATCCCAACGTCCAGGATGGCGTTGATGACAATCTGGTATGTGGGCCGAACACTACCTATTACCCGGCTGGAGGCCTTATCGTAACACCGGGTGGCATCGACGTGCATATCCATTTCCTTTCCACCGAGCAGTGCGACAACGCCATCTCGACCGGTTTGACAACGATGATCGGTGGCTCGATGGGGCCACTTTTTGCCATCGATTGCGGTGGGCCTTGGAACACCGCACGGATGCACGAGGCTTCTGAACAATGGCCGATTAATTTCGGCTTCTTTGGGCGAGGCTCGTCACATAATCCAGATACCGTCGCTGAACATCTTGATGGCGGTATCATCGGTGTGAAGATCCATGAAGATTATGGCGCAATGCCAGCAACTATCAACGGTGCGCTAACTGCCTCTCAGGAATACGATTTTCCGGTGATGATTCATACTGACACACTGAACGAATCTGGCTTCTATGAGGATACGCTGGCTGCCATTGCCGGTCGCTGCATGCACATGTATCACACAGAAGGCGGTGGCGGTGGCCATGCGCCGGACATCATCCGCTGCAATGGCGAGCCGCATCTCCTGCCGTCCTCAACCAACCCGACCAATCCCTACACCCTGAACGCCTTCGATGAGGGCCTCGATATGACTATGTCGTGCCATCTCTTGCGCTACGACCTCCCTGAGGATGTTGCCTTTGCCGAAAGCCGAGTGCGCCCACAAACCATGATGGCAGAAGACGTGCTGCACGATATTGGTGCGATCTCTATGTTTGGGTCGGACAGCCAGGGCATGGGGCGGGTCAACGAAGTGATTTCGCGCTGCTGGCAGCTCGCTAGCAAGATGCGCGATCAGCGTGGGCGCCTAGGTAATGAGAAGACTAAGGATGCCGACAATGAGCGGATCAAGCGCTACATTGCCAAATACACCATAAACGCAGCACGCGCCTTTGGTATTGACCAATATGTTGGCTCTATCGAGGTCGGAAAGATGGCTGATTTGGTAACCTGGAAGCCAGCTTTTTTCGGCGTCAAACCCTTGGGAATCATCAAGGGAGGCTTCGTCGCTTGGGGAGCCACGGGTGACAGTGCGGGCAGTTATTGGCAGACTGAGCCGGTGCAGCAAAAGGCGCAGTTCGGTGGCCAGGGACGGGCGCCACAGAGCCTTAGCGCTAATTTCGTCCATCAACGGGCACTCGATATCGACCTCCAGGATAAACTGGGCCTCATCAAACCGATGTTACCGATGACGAGCTTTACCGCACTTGCCAAGAAGGACATGCTGCACAACGACGCCTGTCCTGATATCCGCGTTGATCCATCGAGTTTTGACGTTACGGTCGACGGCGAACTCGCGGCTTGTGATCCGGTTGCCGAGGTGACACTCGGCCAAAACTATTTGATGCGGTGAGGACAGAGTTTTGCACGCAACAGCGCAACTCATGGAAACCCGTTTAGGACCGCAGGCGGAGCTCGTCTTTTCGTTGGCACCAGATGGGCGAACCTTCATTTCCCATCAACGGGTGGGCTATCCCTTTCACATTACCAGGCCCTTTTATCTCGACCGAGATCCCCCCGAATTACTGACGCTCTATCTACAATCGGTCTCTGGTGGTATTTATCGGGGCGAAAGGCTTGAAATCAGCCTAGAGGTTGAATCCAGCGCGCTTGCGCAGGTAACGACGCAATCGGCGACCATCGTGCACCGCATGAAAGATGGTGCTGACGCACGCCAGGACATGAGAATCCGTGCCGCCGAGGGTGCCCTCCTGGAATATCTGCCGGACCCGCTTATTCTATTTCCCGGCGCTAAATTTGAAACAACGCTTAGGATAACCGCCGCGCCCGGTGCTAGCGTGATTATTCAAGACGCTTTTACTCAACATGATTCAGAAGGCGTTGGCGGACATTTTGATCGCCTTCTAAGCGATACCAGAATCGAGCGTCCCGACGGCACCCTTCTCGCTTTCGATCGATTCGATGTCGGCGGCAATTTTGGTGAAGCCCATCTCGATGGTGGCGAAGGAGTGTTGTATACGTCACACGGCACGGTGATGGCTGTGCATGATGGCTGCCCTGCGGAAGAGCTCGCCGTTTGTTTGCGCGAGACTTTAGACTGCTGCCAAGGTATCTATGCTGGAGCGTCTACGCTGCCCAATGATTGCGGCGCCTGGTGTCGCATCCTCGCTGAAGATGGCCATGCCTTGCGTACGGCACTCAAAGCGAGCTGGCAGACTCTTCGCACGAAAATCACTGGCGCCGTACCAGCGGCGAGACCGAAATAGACCATCGCAATAGGGAGAATAGATTCGTGGCTAGTGCAGTGGAATCGAGCACTCCATCATCGGCAAGACTGGGCATCGGCGGGCCCGTAGGGTCGGGCAAAACGGCATTGATTGAGCGCTTGCTTCCGCTCCTCGCAGCGCGCGACTTTTCGGTCGCTGTGGTAACCAATGACCTGGTGACCAAGGAGGATGCCAAGCGTCTGCAAAAGGGCGGCCTGATTGCTCCCGAGCGCGTCGTTGGTGTTGAGGCCGGTGCTTGTCCGCATACCGTCATTCGCGAGGACCCAACTCTAAATATCGAAGCTGCAAATATCTTGGAGGCTAAATTTGCACCTCTTGATATAATCCTTATTGAATCGGGTGGAGATAATCTGGCATCTACTTTTTCGCTCGATTTAGTGGATTACTGGATCTTTGTTATTGACGTCGCTGGAGGTGACGATATTCCGCGCAAGAAGGGTCCGGGTATAGTTCAGGCCGATCTCCTGATCATCAATAAAACGGATTTAGGCCCGCATGTAGGGGTGGATGTTGAGGCCATGCGCAACGATGCCGAAGCGGTACGTGGCGGCAAGCCGGTGATCCTCACTGATTGTCGCGTTGGCAAGGGTCTTAACGAAGTCGTTTCCCGCCTCGCCCATGATCTGTTGATGGCGGAATAGTTCCAATAGGATAGTTCGAATTTAAGCTAGCCTCGTGGGGCATCAGGTAAGATTTTGCATTGGCTTTTGACGATGTCATCTGGTTATGAGACGCAGCCGTCATCACAACATTCGTTAAAGGTACCGCCCTCCATGTGACCGCTACGGGTGAGCAGGTTGAAATAGCTTCCTGGATCCGCGATAGGGCGGACATCCCTACAAATCGACGGTTTTCGACCGTCACTTGTTTTGCTTGCGTTGTGAGCCCGCCGCTAGCTGCTAATCATTTTCTTTTCAACGCCTACCCCGGCCGCCACGGCGCGTTCGTATTCAAGCGGCACGGTGGCGGAATCCTGTATTGCGATTCCGGTGGAATCGAACAAAGTGATTTCCTCGACTGAGGTACGGCCTTCCTTTTTGCCGTTGATCACCTCGCCAATCTCGCCGGCGACATCCGCCTCAGTGATCTCGTCATGGGCGAGCGGCATGTTGATCTCACCGTCTGTGCGGCATTGGCGGATATCGTCGACGAAGATGCGTGCGCGTTTGGTAATGGCGCTTTCGAGCTCTTGATTGCCGGTGAGATCAGACCCGAGGGCGGCGATATGGGTGCCTGGCGCGACATGTTCGTCGCGCACCACGATGTTGCTGCCGGTGGTCATGGTAACCACTACATCGGCGCCCGGTACCACATCCTCGATATTGGTTGAGGGCTTGATCATGAGGTCAGGGTGGCGTCTTTCTTCGCTCTCCATAAAGTGATCGAGGGTCTCCTGGCCGCGACTCCAAACGCGCACCTCTTTCCAGTCGAACACGGTGGCGCAGGTACGGAGCGCACCGATGCCGACATCGCCGGCGCCAACCAGGGCAAGAGTTCGCGAGTCCTTACGCGCTAACCAGCGCAGTGAGACAGCGGCTGAAGCTCCGGTACGCATCATGGTGTGATAGCTGCCATCGACAATGGCAAGCGGGAAGCCAGTCTCTGGCTCAGTGTATATCAAGATCGAGAATACGGTAGGTAGATCGAATTTGGCGCGGTTGTTTTCGCGAATTGATACCCATTTGCAGGCAGCTGCTTCGGTCACGCCCTCTATCGGTGCCTCGATATAGGACGGCATCACCTCCCATTCGCCAGGATATTTGTCGAGCACAATATGACCTTTGGGTTCAAGATAGACGCGACCCTCACCATGACGGCGGTACGCCATCTCGACGCAATCAACATACTCCGTCGGGGTCAATAGGCCCATCATGTCGGTTCGGCTAAGAATAAGTGTCTTGCGGTTTCGCCAGCTTGTCGTCGTCATCTGTTTCTCCCTTGCGCATCCTCATCTACCGGAAATCAAACCTTTTAACTAGTTGATTACTACATCGCATGTGCCTATTGGAAACACGCCAACGTGATTAAGCTAATAGATAGGGACGATAGGCAGCGTAGCTTTTTGTGTAGCGACCTGGGAGCAATTTTGACATTGTTGAGTTCCAGTTCGCTATCCTTATAGAAGGCAAAATCATTACCTAGAGAAAGCACATCTGCGCATCCGACTTGATTTGTGTGCAGATCGGTATCACGCGATCTTCGAAACACAGCTTGCAGAGTGCTCTACCGACAATTACTCAAAGCTGTCAGGCTTCGTCGCTCCGACGCGCGTCCAATATCTTTCTGGTATCAATTCGGGATTTTTGTAGAACAACCAGCGGCAGGGCTTATTGGCGTCCGAATCATAATCTGTAACCCAGAGAGGTGAGCCTCCCCACTCGATGGGGAGGATTTCATTCACCGCACAATGGGTGCAGTAATAGGGCACGCCTTTCTTCCCCCAAGACCAGGGGTGGGCCTCTTTGGTGACGCCAAAATTATAAGGTGAACCGAGGCGAGACGGCGAGCTGTCCTTGTCGTCGCCGCGTCGCATGCGACCACCGCTGCCGCAGGGATCCATTACGATAGCGAACTTCTCCTCGTCTTCGGTAATTGTTAGTTCGCCCTCCTGGCCAGGCCCAGAGCGGTGGGCGCGCATCATTTCCGCGGTGAGGTCGAGCTGTGTTTTGACCGGCATCTTGCGAAACGCTTTCCAGGTGCGGCGCATCATCCATTTCTCCTGGGTCGCGCGAAGCATCACGCCGACTTCGGCTTCACCGAAACGCTCGGCGATTTTGGTCAGCATGTCCCACATCCAGTCGCAATAGAGATCGTGTAACGATTTGAATTCTTCGTGAGCTGTCTGCGTCAGAAGCTTGGCCTCGTCGAGACGGCCTGCGTTAATTGCCGCTTCAGCGAACTGATGGGTCGGCTTGCCGAGTGTTGCTGTGTCGTCGGTGCGCATTAGGCGGCCTGCGAAATCGCTAAGCTTGAGCATGGCTTCCTTCCGCTAATTGCGCGCGGTGGACGCGAGGAGGGTCACGGTTGCAGTAGCAGCATCATTGCCTATCCATCCGCCACCGTTTTCAGCCAATCCAATTCGTGCGCCTTCGGTTTGCCGTGACCCGGCCCGGCCCCGCAGTTGATCGGCGAGCTCCACTAGCTGCGCCGCTCCTGTGGCACCGATTGGGTGGCCCTTGCTGATCAAACCACCACTCGGATTAATCGGCATGGCCCCCCCGAGAGAGGTGCGTCCGGAGCGGAGCAAAGAAATCGCATCGCCGGGGCGGCAAAGACCGAGTTGTTCCGAAAGGATATATTCTGCCGGCGCCGCCGCATCATGCAGCTCAACCACGCTCAAATCCTCCGGACCCAGGCCTGCTGCCTCAAAGGCGGCGTGCGATGCAGCGGTCGCCACCGGCCTTGCCTCTGGGTCATCGCCCTGACCCGAACGAATTTCGCAGGCGAGAATTTCTACCGGCTGAATATCCCGCTTTGCGGCGGCTTCGGCGCTCATCACCACCAAAGCAGCCGCGCCGTCGCCAATCGAAGAGCACATCATTAGCGTGATGGGATCGGCTATCATGCGGCTAGTGAGCACTTCCTCAACATCTACATCAGCGCGGAACTGGGCGATGGGGTTGAGTGCGCCGGCATGACGCTGCTTGACTGAGACTTGAGCAAAGTCTTCGGCTGTTGCGCCGCTCTTATCCATATAATCGCGCGCCACGCTGGCATAAAGATCCATGAACACTGAGCCTGTGCCGGTTCCATCAGGTGAAATGCGTTGTTGCAAATTGGTAAGTTCATCAAGATCAGCAGCCGATTCCAGAGCCTTAATTGGCTTGGTGCGGTCGTCATTGCTCATTTTTTCTGCGCCTATCGCTAACGCAATCTCTGTCGCACCTGAAGCGACCGCCATGTGTGCCAGCTGAAATGCGGTGGAGGAAGAAGCGCAGGCATTCTCGACATTGACAATCGGTTTGCCGAGCAGGCCCGAATGCCGAAGTGCTACTTGGCCGCGCACGCATTCCTGACCGGTCAACAGGCCGCCGGCAGCGTTGCCAAAAAATATCATCCCGACATCGTCGACCTCTACCGCCGCATCTTTTAGCGCTTCTGTGACAGCTTGCTCCGCAAGCGGACGTACGCCGCTCTCCAGAAATTTTCCGAAGGACGTAATGCCGGTGCCGCCTATCATGGTTTTACGAATGTTAAGACTCCGTATTCAAATTTTTCGTTCGTGGCCGACCCAGAATTTCTCGCGAACTTTGCGCTTGAGAACTTTGCCGACGCTGCTACGTGGCAATTCATCCCAAACCTCTACGGTTTTCGGTACCTTATAGCCGGAGAGTTTGGATTTGCAGAGCGCTATAATTTCTGCTTCCGTGGCATCTTCACCGTCCTTTAATTCGATCACCGCCTTCACCGCCTCGCCCCACTTATCGTGCGGTACGCCGATTACGGCACAATCCTGCACCGCCGGATGGCTCCAGATTAGGCGTTCAATCTCAATCGGGAATACGTTAAGCCCGCCAGAAATGATCATATCCTTTTTGCGGTCAACGATATAGATGAAGCCATCCTCATCCTTATAGCCGATATCACCGGTGTGGTGCCACCCATGCTCGCGCACCGCGGCAGTGGCTTCTGGGTCGCCATAATAGCCCAGCGAAACGAACGTGCCGCGCACTACGATCTCACCCCATTCGCCTTGCGGCACGAGATTACCGTCATCATCCATCATTTCGACCAGCGTGAAGACTGGCGGGCGGCCGCAGCTCATCAGGCGTTTTTCCTTGGCCGGATCGCTAAGAGCCTCTAGATGATCTTCTGGCGAGAGGATACCGATGGTACAGGGGCATTCGGCCTGGCCGTAAATCTGCGCCATCGCGGGGCCGAACAACTCGATTGCTTGCTTCACCTTATCCGCTGACATCGGCGCGCCACCATAGACGAGATAATCCAGAGCCGAGAAATCGAATTGCTTGGCCTCCGGCATGGCGAGCATCATGTAAATCACGGTGGGTGGTAGGAAGCTGTGCGTAACGCGGTATTTGTGCATCGCTTCTAGCACCAGAAGGGGCTCGGCACGGGGGATGCATACGATGGTGCCGCCGTAAGCGAGCGCCGGCCAGGCGAACACACCAGCACCGTGTGACATCGCCGTGGCAACTAGATGTACGGGTGGTTTCTTGACTGGCATATGGGCGTACGCACTGGCGCACCACGCCTCCCAGATCAGGTTTGACCACATCGCGCCTTTGGGTTTGCCCGTTGTACCACCCGAGGTGAAATGGCTGATCACCTTGTCGCGGTAGTCGGGCAACTCGGGCGCTCTAATGCCAAATTCGGCTATAAATTCACGGAAATGGGGATGGCTCAGGCCAGGTTTGTCGAGGCAGATGACATGCCTTAACTTGGGACATTCGGCCTTAATGCGGTGGATCTCGCCCTCGAAGCTCGAGTGATAGAATAGCCATTCTGAATCGCGGTTGTTGATAACGTAAATATTTTCGTCGATTGAGGCGAGAGCAGCCAGGCCAACCCAGGCACCACCAGCCCGTGCTGCCCCGATCCAAGCTTCAAAAGCTGGCGCTCCGTTGGGACTGAGAATGGCTACCGTGTCTTCTAACTGCAGGCCGCCGGCGAGCAGTGCATTGGCAGTCTGATGGCTGCGCTCGGCAACTTCGCGATAGGAGAATTCACCGCTTTCATCGATCAGGCAGGCGCGGTCCGGATAGTAGCGCAGACCACGTTCAAAAAGGTCAATCAGGCGCATGGCAGGGCTGGCTCGTTGAGTGTTTGGAGAAAGTTTAGTTTCGTATACGAATCATCTTCTGAAAAATACTTTGCGTGGCCCACTGCTTGCGCGGGCGTTTCGCAGGCGATATTAATTCAAACAAATGTTCAATTGGCAAACTGCGATTTCTCAATGGATTTTTCACTGACCGCTGAGCAAAAGGAAATTCAGAATCTGGCGCGGGATTTCACCCGGAATGAGATTGCGCCAACCCAGCTCCAAATGGACGAGGATCACGATTTTCCATATGAGCTATGGCGTAAATGGTCACAGCTCGGCATGGCGGGGATGATGATCCCGGAGCAATATGGCGGGAGCGGCATCGATCCCCTGACCTATATTCTTGCTCTTGAGGAAGTTGCCACCGAGAGCAACACCTTTGCGCTCATTTGGCAGGTTCATGTGCTGGTGAGCGAAATGTTCCGTAAATTTGCTAGTGAGGAGCAGAAGGACTATTGGCTGCCGATCTATGCCAAAGGTGAAAAACTTGCCGCTTTCGCTCTCACCGAAGCCGGCGCTGGTTCAGATTCTTACGGTATGACTACCAAGGCTGAGCTCGAAGGTAATCAGTGGACAATCAATGGTAACAAGATCTTCATCAGCAATGCTGGCACCGATATTAGTGACGGCACAGTGTTAATGGCGGTTACCGGAACACGCGACGACGGCAAGAAGGAAATTTCCTCCTTTATCATTCCTCAGGACGCGGATGGCTATACCCTCGGCCAATCCTTTCGAAAAATGGCTTGGCACGGTATGGACAATCGCGAGCTCGTATTCGAGGATTGCCGCATTCCTGCTGGCAATATTATGGGCGAGCGTGGTGCTGGCTTGCGCCAAGCGCTCGGCGGCCTCAACCTTGGTCGCATCGCTTTCGGTGCTATCGCTACGGGCCTAATTCGTGGCTGCTTGGAGGAATCCCTCGTTTATACCAAGGAGCGCCATCAATTCGGGAATCCGCTTTCGAGCTACCAGCTAACCCAGGCGAAGCTGGCGAACATGGCCTGCGGCATGGAATCAGCGCGCCGCCTCACTCATTACGCCGCATATCTTTTCTCCAACGGCTTGGAATGCAAGAAGGAAGCGGCAATGGCCAAGCTGTTTAGTACTCAGCGTTCGACCGAGGCAGCGATGGATGCATTTCAACTGCATGGTGGCTCGGCCTTCATGGAGGACACTAAAGTCAACCGATTTTACCGCGAGGCGAAGATCCTGGAAATCGGGGAAGGCACTAATGAAATCCAGCAAATTTATATTGCTCGCGAATTGAGCCGCTAGGAGCGCCGACGAATGATTCAGTTGACGCTGGAAACGGCACGCGCCATGCACCGTTCTATGTGCCGGATCCGCTATTTTGAGGAGGCTGCCTCTGCGAAATACAAGGATGGCGAATTGCCAGGCTTCATCCATTTGTCAATCGGTCAGGAAGCCTGTGCGGCAGGCGTTTGTATCGCCTTGGAATCAACCGATTACATCACCAGTACCCATCGCGGCCATGGCCATTGTCTGGCCAAGGGGGGCGACGCAAACCGCATGATGGCTGAGCTTTTTGCCAAGCAAGCGGGTTATTCGCAAGGGCGCGGCGGCTCGATGCATATTGCCGATGTCTCGGTCGGTATGCTCGGCGCCAATGGTATTGTAGGCCAATCCATGCCGCTCGGCGTTGGTGCCGCGCTCACTGCCCAGGTGACGGACTCCGGTTCTATAGCTTTGGCGTTTTTCGGCGAGGGCGCATCGGGCGCGGGCGTTGCCCATGAGGCGATGAACATGGCATCACTTTGGCGTTTGCCTTTGATCTTCTTCTGCGAGGCCAACCGCTATGCCGAGCTCTCTCCATACGAGACACATGTGCCACTCGCCAATGTTGCCGACCGTGCGCCAGCCTACGACATGCCAGGTGTCACCATCGACGGTGGCGATGCGGTAGCTGTATTTGAAACCATGACGGAAGCGGTGGCTCGCGCCCGTGGCGGTCAGGGGCCAACCTTGGTGGAGGCCAAGACTTATCGTTGGCACGGTCACTATGAGGGTGATCCCCAGCGCTACAAGCCGGAAGGTGAGACTGAGGCGGAAATGGCACGCGATCCGATCCGCCGCCTTGAGGCCGTGTTGAATGATAGCTTCGGCATTGATGGGGCTACGCTCGAGACGGTGCATAGGGAAGAGAAGGTAGCAATCGCCGCGGCGGTTGCTTTCGCCGAGGCAGCAGATGATCCAAGTCCAGATGAGTTGACCGCTAATGTTTATGCGGAGGAGGCGATCGTCTGATGGCAAAGCTGAAATATTTTCAGGCCTTCAATCGTGCGTTACACGAAGAGATGGCGCGTGACGAGAATGTCATAGTGATGGGCGAGGATGTTGGTGAATCGGGCGGGATTTTCGCCCAGACGCGGGGGCTTCAGGCGAAATTTGGTGGGCTACGCGTACGCGATACGCCAATTGCCGAGAACGGCTTCGTCTCTGCCGCTGTCGGTGCGGCAATGACAGGCCTGCGTCCTGTGGTCGAAATTGGTTTCGAGGATTTCCTTACTTGCTGTATGGACCCGCTGGTTAATCAGGCGGCCAAGCTGCGTTACATGCTTGGCGGGCAGGTTACTGTACCACTCACGGTCTATACCTTTGGCTCCGGCGGCGTGAATGCCGGGCCGCAACATTCGCAGAGCCTCGGCGCCTGGTTTGCTCAGGTGCCTGGCCTTAAGGTAGTCGCGCCGAGCACGCCACGTGATACGCTGGGCCTGTTCAAATCCGCCATTCGAGATGACAATCCAGTGATTTGCCTCTTCGCCAAGCGGCTTATCGGTTCGTCCGGCGAGGTGCCGGAGGAGGGGGAGGATTTCACCTTGCCGCTCGGCCATGCCGAAGTGTGCCGGGAGGGTTGTGATGTCACCATCGTTGCGATCTCGACAATGGTCCGTGCGGCCCTCGCAGCTGCGGAGGACCTTGCCAAGCAGGACGGTATCGAGGCTGAGGTGATCGACATAATGAGCCTGAGCCCACTTGACGCCGAGACTGTGATTGCTTCCGTCAAACGCAGCGGTAAGCTCGTCATCGTACATGAGGCGCACGCACCCTGCGGCATCGGTGCCGAGATAATAGCCCGTGTCTCTGAGCAAGCGTATGGCGCGCTTAAAGCGCCGCCGGTTCGCATCACGCCGCCTTTCTCACCGAGCCCCTTCGCGCCGGTACTGGAAAAAGCCTATTTGCCTGATGCGGCGCGCATCTGCAGCGAAATACGGGGGAAGCTCAGCGATGGTCTATGAGACTATACTTTACAAAGAGAGCGGTGCCGTTGCCACCCTCACCCTCAACCGACCAAAGAAACTAAACGCGATGAACGCATTGTGCATCCGCGAGATGCGTGAGGCGTTGGCAGCGATACGCAAGGACGAAGCGGCACGCGTGGTTGTTATCAATGGCGCCGGTGAACGTGCCTTTACCGCAGGAGCTGATATCTCGGAGCTGGCTGACAAAACGTCTGATCAGATGCGTGCCTATAACCGCCAATGGCTTGGTCTCTTCGACGATATCGAAAACTTACCCAAGCCGGTAATTGCCTCGGTGCAGGGCTATGCTACTGGCGGCGGAACGGAGATGTCGCTTACCTGTGATTTTGTGCTCTGTGCTGAGGACAGCCGCTTTGGCCTGTCCGAGATCAATATTGGCGTTATCCCCGGCGCGGGTGCGGCGATGCGCCTCACACGTTGGATGGGCCGGCTCAAGGCCAAAGAAATTCTCATGATGGGGGAATTCGTCCCCGGTTTCCAAGCGGTAGAATGTGGTCTCGCTAATCGATGCGTGCCGAACTCGGAGCTCACTGAGGTGACGGCCGAGTGGGCCTGCAGGCTAGCCAAGAAGGCGCCGCTCGCCCTGGCAGCGGCGAAGGCCTGTGTAAACACAGGAGCAGAGGCGCCGATGCCGATCGCGCTCGAGTACGAGCTAGAAAAATTTCTTGGTCTTTTTGAGACCGAGGATCAGGCGGAAGGCATGAACGCATTTCTGGAAAAAAGAGTAGCCAAGTTCATCGGGCGTTGAGCATGAAGGTCAAAGTGAAAGTTCCCCGCCTCGGTCTCACGGTCGAAGAGGCCGTAATGATGGAGTGGTACAAACAAGTCGGCGATAGTGTCGAGGCGGGTGAGGTGATCGGCGTGATCGAGGCTGACAAGGCGACAGTCGAGATTGAAAGCCCGGCTAGCGGCACTGTGACCGAGATTATAGGTGAAATCGGCGAGACCTATGAAATCGGCGAACCGCTTGTTGTGCTGGAAACCTAACGCTGCGCAGGCTTTTATTTGCCGAGCTCCCAACTTGACTCATAGCTCAGGCGAGTTGAGCACCATCATCTTCTTTATTTGCATTTCTTCCATGGTGTGATGGATGCCGCCGACGCCGTGGCCCGAATGTTTGAGGCCGGCGAAGGGCATCCAATCGACGCGAAAGGCAGTGTGATCGTTAAGCATCACCGCTGAGCCGTCGATCCGCTTATAGACACGAAGTGCTGTGTCGAGATCCTGGGTAAAGACTGCGGCTTGGAACGAGACGTCGAGACTGTTGGCGCGTGCCACCGCCTGATCGAGAGAGCGGAAGGGATAGACGCAGACGACGGGGCCGAATACTTCCATCTGACTTACCCGGGCATTCTTTGGTGGATCCCAGAGCACGGTCGGCGCGTAGCAGGTCTTGGAGAGGCGCTTGCCGCCTGCCAAAACTTTGGCGCCGCTAGCTTTGGCTTCATCGACCCATTCCGCTACCCGCTCCACTTCGCGCGGACGAATGAGGGGACCAACTTCGGTCAACGTCTTAGTTGGGTCGCCAACCTTGAGTGCCTTGGCGTGTTTTGCGAGGCCGTTCGCTACCCTTTTGGCGATGGATTTATGGGCAAAGACGCGTTGCACAGAAACACAAACCTGCCCGGCGTGATAAAATCCACCTTTGGCGAGGAGCGGGAGCGCACGCTTGAGATCAGCGTCCTCCGCCAGGATGACCGGTGCGACACCACCATGTTCTAGCGCGCAGCGTGTACCCGGAGCGAGCTTGGAGCGAAGCATCCAGCCGACCCCGGCAGAGCCAATAAAGCTGAAAAATCCGACACGCGCATCTGTAACTATTTTTTCAGATACTTCCCGCCCGTCGGTCACCATCGGTTGGCACCATTCATCTGGCAGGCCCGCCTCACGTAGAACCTTAACGAAACGCATGCAGGAGAGTGGCGTGTCTTCAGACGGCTTGACGATCACTGGGCAGCCCACGGCAACAGCAGGACAGACCTGGTGGACAATGAGATTAAGCGGGTGGTTGAATGCGCTCACCGCTGTTACCACACCGATCGGCTCAAGACTGGTAAAGGCGAGACGGTGCACAGAAGAGCGTGAAATGCCCATGGGGATTTCCTCACCTGCCTGAGTTCGGAGTGCTTCTATGCAGAGCTTTACCCCGTCGATGGCGCGCGCTACCTCGTGCCGAGAATCGATTAGTGGCTTACCTCCCTCACGCGCTGCTTCAACAGCGAGATAATCCGCTCGCTTGGTCATGATCTCTACCGTTCTCTCAAGAATATCCACGCGTTTCCAGGCCGGTAGCCAGGCATCGCGGTCACGATAAAGCGCATAGGCAGTTTTCAGCGCTTTCTCTGCCACGGCCATATCTGCAGTAGCGACGCGCGCGATCTTGCGCCGGTTATAGGGAGATACTATGTCGACGCTGGGGGAGTTAGATTTCGCTCCCGGCACCATTAGCCCATAACGCTCGACCATTCTTCCACTCCTTGATTGAAGACCTCAAGGGAGAGCGTACCTTGCGTGCGTGCCGGCCGACAACCCGACAAATTGGTCAGTTATAGTTGACACCGAGTATTTCATAAAAACGCGCCCCGCTGGGCGTGTTAATCTCGATCGAGTCGCCAGTTGTTTTTCCGATCAGTGCTCGTGCCAGTGGCGATGAAATTGAGAGCCGACCCTCATTCACTTCCGCTTCATCAGCGCCGACGATTTGGTAGGTGCTTTCTTCGTTAGTTTCTTCGTCAACCACCGTAACCTTGGCACCGAACTGGATGCGCTCACCCGAAAGATTGGAGATATCGATTATCTCCGCTAGGCCAATTTTGCTTTCTAGCTCATTGATGCGCGCCTCGATCAAGCCCTGCCGGTCTTTGGCAGCATGATATTCGGCATTCTCGGAGAGGTCTCCATGCTCGCGTGCGGTTCCGATTTCACGGATGACGCGTGGCCGTTCCTGGGATTTCAGGCGGCCGAGTTCTTCCTTCAGCCGATCATAGCCCTCGGGCGTCATGGGATGTTTTTCCATAGCGATTGACCTGTCGCGTTATTGTTCTTGCGCCAACAGCTGGGCGTCACCAGCTTGCGCTGCCGCCGTTTGAATCCAATAGTATGTGCGGAAAGTTACACTGTCCGCTTCTCAGAAGTGCGAGAATAGGACTGCAGCGAGGCAACTGCAAGGGTGCCGCTCTTGAGCGCGGCGACGGCTCTTAGCATGGCTTGGCTACCGGCAATGGTTGTAAAATAGGGAATCTTGTATTCAAGTGCTGAGCGCCGAAGCTCGTAACTGTCTGTGATTGCTTGAGCACCGCCGGTGGTGTTCACGACAAGCTGAATTTCACCGTTCTTGATCGCGTCCACGATATGCGGACGTCCCTCATGTACCTTGTTGATTGGCTCGACCTGAACGCCAGCATTAGCAAGAGTTTTGGCAGTACCACGCGTTGCAATAAGCCGGTAACCGAGCCTGGTGAGTTCGGCAGCGATTGTCGTAAGAGCTGCTTTGTCGCGGTCACGGACCGAGACAAACACCGAGCCTTCGAGCGGTAGACCGGAACCTGCGCCGAGTTGCGCCTTGGCAAAGGCGCGGCCAAAATCCTGATCGATGCCCATCACCTCGCCGGTCGATTTCATTTCTGGTCCAAGCAGGAGGTCGACGCCTGGGAACCGTGCGAAGGGAAACACGGCCTCCTTTATGGCAATATGGTCGCTGCTATAGTCTGAGAGGTCGAAAGCATCAAGTTTTTCTCCGGCCATGATCCTTGCTGCAATCTTTGCGATGGGGCGGCCAGTACTCTTAGCAACGAAGGGCACGGTGCGGCTTGCTCGGGGATTGACCTCGATGACATAAATTTCATTATCTTTAATAGCGAATTGTACATTCATCAGGCCGCGTACGCCGATCTTCTTGGCCAAGGATTCGGTCTGCTCACAGATGCGCGCGACCATATCGTCGGACAGCGAGTGGGGTGGTAGGGAGCAGGCCGAATCACCAGAGTGGATGCCTGCTTCCTCAATGTGTTCCATGACGCCAGCCACGACGACACTCTCTCCGTCCGCCAGCGCGTCGACGTCGACCTCGATGGCATCCTCGAGGAAACGATCGATCAGTACCGGGCTGGTGCCGGAGACCTTTACCGCCTCTGTGAGATAGCGTTGGAGATCGCCAGCGTCGTGGATGATCTCCATCGCCCGGCCGCCTAAAACATAGGACGGACGCACCACGATCGGATAGCCGATTTCGCTGGCAAGGCGCGCACCTTCTTGTGGAGAGACGCAGGTTGCGTTGGCCGGCTGCTTGAGCCCGAGTTCGGCGAGCAGATTGCGGAAACGGTCCCGGTCTTCGGCTAAATCGATGGCATCGGGTGATGTGCCGAGGGTTGACACGCCTGCTGCTTCGAGCGCTGTGGCGAGCTTAAGAGGCGTCTGCCCACCAAATTGGATATTGAGTCCGGCGACTTCTCCCTTGGTCTGCTCGACGCGCACAATATCGAGCACGGTCTCGATAGTGAGTGGCTCAAAATAAAGCCTGTCGGAAGTGTCATAATCGGTCGAAACTGTCTCTGGATTGCAGTTAATCATGATGGTTTCGTAGCCAGCTTCCGAAAGAGCGTAAGCGGCATGGACGCAACAATAATCGAATTCGATGCCTTGGCCGATGCGGTTTGGCCCGCCACCTAGAATGATCGCTTTCTTTCGGTCGCTTGGATCAGCCTCGCATTCGGCCTGTTCGCTGCCCTGTCCATTCTCATAGCAGGAATACATATAGGGGGTGCGGGATTCAAATTCCGCGGCGCAGGTGTCGATGCGCTTGAACACTGGGTAGATACCCAAATTCCGGCGCAGTTCGGCAACCTCCGCTTCCGGGCAGTTAATTAGTTCTGCGAGGCGTGCATCTCCGAAACCGGCGGCTTTCAACTTTGCGATGCCGCTGGGTTCCAGCGGCAATCCACGTTCCACAATTTTCTGTTCGGTGGTAACGAGTTCCTCAATCTGTTCTAGAAACCACGGATCAAAATGGCATGCCTGACGGATCTCCTCCATATCAAATCCGGCTCGGAAGGCTTCTGCTACAACCAGCAGCCGGTCTGGGCGGGGTTGGCTGAGGGCTGAGAGCAGCATTTTCTTGTCGCCACCGGGACTCCAGCCGTCGATGGCGGGTGAGTTGAGACCGGTCATGCCGATTTCCATGGAGCGCAGCGCCTTTTGTAGAGATTCCTGGAAGGTGCGCCCGACTGCCATGGCTTCGCCGACGGACTTCATCGAAGTGGTGAGGAGCGCCTGTGTTCCCGGGAATTTTTCGAAGGTAAAGCGCGGCATTTTGGTAACGACGTAGTCTATGGTCGGTTCGAACGAAGCCGGCGTTACGCCGGTGATATCGTTGTCGATCTCATCCAGGGTGTAGCCAATTGCCAGTTTGGCGGCGACCTTAGCGATAGGAAAGCCTGTTGCTTTGGAGGCCAGCGCAGAAGAGCGCGAAACGCGCGGATTCATCTCGATGATGACCATGCGCCCGGTCACCGGATCGATGGCGAACTGCACGTTGGAGCCGCCGGTCTCGACGCCGACTTTTCGCAGCACTGCGATCGAAGCGTTTCGCATGCGCTGATATTCTTTGTCGGTTAGGGTTAGCGCCGGTGCGACAGTGATCGAGTCGCCGGTGTGCACGCCCATCGGATCGACGTTTTCGATCGAGCAGATGATGATGCAATTGTCCGCTTTGTCACGAACCACCTCCATCTCAAACTCTTTCCAGCCTAAAACAGATTGTTCAATTAACACCTCGTTGACTGGCGAGGCATCGAGCCCAGTTTTCACAATGTCGTCGAATTCTTCGCGGTTATAGGCGATACCGCCACCCGTACCACCGAGGGTGAAAGAAGGTCGAATAATCGCTGGCAGACCGGTGTGGGAAATCGCGTCCCGTGCGGCTTCGAGTGTACCGGCGACTTTGCTGCGCGGACTTTCGAGCCCGATCTCTTCCATCGCGTCGCGAAACAATTGACGGTCCTCGGCAATTGTGATGGCTTGTCGTGAGGCGCCTATGAGCGCTACACCCTGAGCCTCAAGCGTGCCATCGTCGGCTAGTGCAAGTGCGGTGTTGAGTGCTGTTTGTCCACCCATGGTAGGCAGCAACGCGTCAGGCTTCTCTATTGCAATTATTTTGGTGACGATCTCCGCCGTTACCGGCTCGACATAGGTCGCATCCGCAAACTCTGGGTCGGTCATGATTGTCGCGGGATTGGAATTGACCAGAATGACGCGGTAGCCCTCGTCCCTAAGAGCCTTGCACGCCTGCGTTCCAGAATAATCAAATTCGCAAGCCTGACCGATGATGATCGGTCCGGCGCCGATCACGAGGATCGATTCAATGTCGTTTCGCCTAGGCATTTGACTCGGTGCCGTCTATCAACTCAACGAAGCGCCGAAAGAGATATTGCGAATCTTGCGGGCCGGGGGAGGCTTCCGGGTGGTGTTGGACGGAGAAGACCGGCTTGCCGGTGACCTCTAAGCCCTCAAGTGTGCCGTCGAAGAGGGAGACATGGGTAGTGACGACGCCTTCAGGGAGGCTGTTCATGATAACTTCGAAGCCGTGATTCTGGCTGGTGATCTCCACTTTACCGGTCTTAAGTGCCTTGACTGGATGGTTGGCACCTCGATGACCGAACAGCATTTTCTGGGTTTTGGCGCCGAGGGCGAGTGCCAGCATCTGATGGCCGAGGCAGATACCAAAGATCGGTATGCCGGCATTGAGCAGTTCCTGAATCGCCGGAATGGCGTATTTACCGGTCGCCGCCGGATCACCTGGACCATTAGAGAGAAATACGCCGTCCGGCTTAAGAGCCAAAATCTGTTCGCCGTTAGTTGTCGCCGGAACTACAGTAACGCGGCAACCGTGGCTGGTGAGGGAGCGCAAAATGTTTTGTTTCGCGCCGTAATCTACAGCGATTACATGGTGGCGCTCCGCTCCTCGGCTTTCATAGGAATTAGCAGAAAAATCCCACACGCCTTCGTCCCAGGCGTAGGTTTGTCCGCAGGTAACGTCTTTGGCGAGGTCCATACCTTCGAGTCCGGACCAGTCTTTTGCCGCTGCTGTCAGTTCAGAGGTATCTGGCACGCCTGTTGAAGCCGGATTGTGTGTGAGCGCACCGGCCTGGGCGCCATGTGTGCGCAAGTGGCGCGTCAAGCGTCTAGTATCGACCCCAGCGATACCAACTAGATCATTCTTTTTCAGCCATAAATTGAGATTCTCTAGGCTGCGGTAATTGGATGGATTGGTGATATCAGCGCGCAGAATAAGGCCGCGGGCTGCCGGGCGTGTGGCTTCTACATCCGCTGCATTGCTGCCGACATTGCCTATATGGGGGAAAGTGAAGGTGATAATCTGCCCGGCATAGGAGGGATCCGTGATAATTTCCTGATAGCCGGTCATCGAGGTATTGAAGCAGATTTCTCCCACTGCTTTGCCTTTGGCACCGACACCGATACCATGAAACAGGCTGCCGTCGGCTAGCGCCAGGGCGGCCAATCCTGTGCCGGTTTCGGTTCCGGAGGGCGACATGGCGGTCTCATCCATGTTGGTTATCATGCTGGACTGGGCGTGAAACACATTCGCGCCCTTCGGGCGCCGCAAAGTAAGGAGTAGCGGGGAGCCCGTCAAGTAATCCCGCTCGCAGTGTTGTTCACAAATCGCTTCAACCCGGGGGATGATGTTTGTGCCTTAAAGCACCATTCGCTAAGGACGAATCTGTCAACCCGTATTCTAAGGTTGATCATGATCTCGATAACGCTATATTGCGCCTCCTCGTTCGCGAACCATATGTTCTGGCGATGATTAGAGATCAGCTAAACGAAACTTTGAAAGCGGCGATGAAGTCCCGCGAGGAACGCACGGTTTTAACCGTGCGCCTCATTCTTGCGGCACTCAAGGATCGCGATATAGCAGAGCGCACCAAAGGCAATTCCGAAGGCTTAAGTGACTCGGACGTGTTGCAATTGCTTAATACCATGATTCGTCAACGGCGAGAGAGCATCGCGCAATACGAGAGGGGCGGGCGCATCGATTTGGCCGAGCGCGAGGGTGAAGAGATCGCAATCATCAGCCGTTTCCTGCCATCGCAGATCGAGGGCGAGGATATGGTGAAGGCAGTTCAGAATCTGGTCGGAGAGCAAAATGCTAAGACAATCAAAGACATGGGCCGTACCATGTCTGCACTGAAAGAAAGATATGCTGGCCGCATGGACTTCGCCAAGGCGAGCGGCCTAGTAAAGGAATTGTTGGCATAATAGTGTTTTCCCAGGTTTGTCCACAGAGTAAACCACATAATTATACAAAAAATTTAATATTCTGGTTGCGGCGACACTCGCGTCGGGTCAAGCCCTGAGTTACTGTCCTGCATGGCCTTTACTCCTCAATTTTTGGACGAAATCAGAGCTCGCGTTCCGCTCTCGGATGTGATCCGGAGACGGATCCGCCTTGTGCGTAAGGGGCGCGAGCACCTGGGGCTTTGCCCGTTTCACAACGAAAAGACAGCCTCTTTCACGGTCAGTGATGACAAGGGCTTTTTCCATTGTTTTGGCTGCGGTGCGCATGGTGACGTGATTGGCTTTATTATGCGCGACGAGGGTCAGTCTTTCCCCGAGGCAGTCGAGAAGCTCGCTGCTGAGGCTGGGCTTGAAGTTCCGAAAGAAACTCCGCGCGACCGCGCCCGCGCAAAAGAACAAATGTCACTCTATACCGTACTCGAAGAGGCGGCAAAATATTATCAATTGAGACTGCGCGATGATTCGGGGGCCGGCGTCCGCTCGTATCTCAAAGGACGTGGGTTGAACGATGAGACGATTGCTAGCTTCCGACTCGGCTTTGCACCAGATTCTCGCAATCTACTGAAAACCACACTGTTAGGCGAGAACATCACCGAGGCTATGTTGGTGACAGCTGGATTGTTGATCGAGCCCGAGGGTGGAGGCACTAGCTATGATCGCTTCCGTAACCGAGTGATCTTTCCAATTCAGGATCGGCGTGGACGGGTAATCGCCTTCGGTGGGCGTGCTCTCGGCGACGCGCAGGCTAAATATCTTAACTCACCTGATACGCCGGTGTTTCACAAGGGAACTGTGCTTTATGGCATGCATTTAGCCCGCGGTGCTGCGCGCAAGGTGGGACGTATCGTTGGTGTGGAGGGCTATATGGATGTGATCGCCCTTCATCAAGCCGGATTGACAGAGACTGTGGCGCCGCTCGGCACTTCCCTCACGGAGTTGCAAATGGAAGAGATGTGGCGCTTGGTAGATGCGCCGGTGCTATGCTTTGATGGAGACAATGCTGGTCAGAAGGCGGCGGCGCGCGCGGCAGAGCGAGCACTGCCAAGGCTGAAATCAGGAAAATCCCTTCTGTTTGCGAGTCTTCCTGCCGGCGAAGACCCGGACAGCATGGTTGGTGGCGGGGGGCAGATCGCGATCGAGGAGGTGCTTACCGCAGCGGAGCCGCTTTCAGAACAAATCTGGAAACTCGCTGGCGGCGGTCGCGAACTAGCGACCCCGGAAAGCCGTGCAGCGCTCAACCGTCGGCTCAACCAATATCTTGCGCAAATCCCTGATGACGACCTCAAAGGGTTTTTCCGAAGGCATTATCGCAGTCGCTTGTTTCAAACGAAGAGTCGGGAAAAATGGGACCCCGGGACGCGCCCGGTGCATCACCGCCGTGCCCAAGATAACAAAAAATTGTTGCCGCAGCACGGCTTGGGCGGTCGAGCCGAAGGCGATTCCGCGCGTCGTGAACGCACAATCCTGCAGACCGTGGTAAATTTTCCAGAATTGCTGGATGAATTTCACGAAGAGATCGAGCGCTTGCCGCTTTTGTCTGCACGCTACCGAACTTTGCGTGACGCTCTGCTATCGGCAGATGTAAGCGATGCCGCACCGGACAAATCGAAAATATGTTACATCCTGACTCAGTTAGGGTTAGAAAAATTGCTTGATGAACTCGTCGGAGGGGGTGCCACCTATCTGGATTGGGCTTCCAAGCCCAACGCCGCAGGAGTCGACGATGCTAGGGTACAACTGCGCCATGCGCTTGATCTACACCACCGCTTGATCGGTATGGAAAAGTTCCGCCGTGAGGCGGAGGAGATTCTAGCTGGCGATATAAGCGAAGAAAATTTACGCCGTTTGGTGGAGAGTGGACGCGCGGTCTGCGAGGCGCCGGGCACTGAAGTGCAGGTTTCCGGCTATGGCGAAAATGACGTTGCCCAGCGAAACCGAGGCTAAGCGCGTGAGTGAATAGCAACAGGCTAATTACTGTGCTTGACGGATAAAATAGGCCGAATTAGAGATTTTTTCCTGCATAGACTTGATTTGGAGTGCTATGCGCACCATTTTGTTTCTGCGACGATTTTGAGGGATTCCCATCGAGCGCCTCTCGCCTTCCCTAACTTGGGTTAGCGTGGGCGGTGCGCGCTGTCGCGTAGATTGGGCGCGCGCTATTGACTTAGTTGCGTTTTCCTCTTCGGCTTGAGGGCAAAACAGAGACCGAAACAGAAAGATCGTTATATGGCGTCGAAATCAACTAAATCTGCCCAATCTCCTGAACGCAGTGAGGAATCGGCGGACAGTCCTGTACTAGATTCGCTGACCGCAGCGGTTCGTAAACTCGTGACCCGCGGTAAAGAACAGGGGTATGTCACCTATGACGATTTGAACGAGGCACTGCCTCCCGACGAGGTAAACTCCGAGCAAATTGAAGATACCATGACCCAGCTCTCTGAAATGGGCATTAATGTCGTTGAGAATGAAGAAAAGGAAGACGTAGCGGGGGAGCATAAGAGCGAGGATAAGGACACGGACGCTCCGGCCAAGGTCGAAGATGAAGATTTGGGCCGTACTGACGACCCTGTGCGCATGTATTTGCGGGAGATGGGCAGTGTTGAATTGCTGTCGCGCGAAGGCGAGATTGCAATTGCCAAGCGCATTGAAGCTGGTCGACAAACCATGATCTCTGGAATTTGCGAAAGCCCGCTCACCATGCGTGCGCTCATCAACTGGCGCGAGGCGCTTAAGGATGGGCGTATCCTTTTACGTGATGTGATTGATCTTGACGCGACCTATGGTCGCGAACCCGGCGCTGCGGTTGAGGGCGGTATGCCGGGCGTGGAAGTTGAAGAGGAAGAGGAAGAGGAAGAGGGCGAGGAAGAAGTGGTCGTTGCCGAGGATGACGGCGAATCGACCGAGAGTAATATCGAGACCGGTGGTGACGGTGGCGAAAGTTCAGGCGATGATTCTAGTTCGGGTTCTGACGAGGAAGACCTCGACGAGGGCACGGTTTCGCTAGCGGTGATGGAAGAAGCGGTGCGCGAAGATGTATTCGAAACATTTGACCAGATCGGTTCGGCATATAAGAAGTTTGCGCGTTTGCAAGATCAGCGCCTTGAACTGGCACTCAAGAACGAGCAATTAGGCAAGGCACAGCAAAAACGTTACGAGAAGCTCAAGCTTGAGCTGGTCGGCTTGATGCAGCGCGTGCGCCTTAATAATGGGTGCATTGAGGCGATGGTTGATGAGCTCTACGGCATCAACAGGCTTATCCAAAACAGGGAGGGCGAGTTGTTGCGTTTAGCGACGCGCCACAAGGTCGACCGGCAAAGCTTTATCAAACGCTATGTCGGGCGCGAGCTTGATCCTCGCTGGCTATCTCGTGTATCACGCCTGTCGGACCCGGCGTGGAAGAAATTTGCTACCGCCGAGCGTCCACGTGTGGTCGAAATTCGCAAGGATATCGCGGAGGTTGCCCGCAATACCGGTCTCGAGCCAAGTGAGTTCAAGCGTATTGTAAATACGGTGCAGAAGGGCGAGCGCGAAGCTGGGATCGCCAAAAAGGAGATGGTTGAGGCCAATCTCCGTCTAGTTATCTCAATCGCTAAGAAATACACTAATCGAGGTCTGCAATTCCTCGATCTCATTCAGGAAGGTAATATCGGCCTGATGAAGGCGGTCGATAAGTTCGAATACCGCCGCGGCTACAAATTCTCGACCTACGCCACTTGGTGGATCCGCCAGGCGATCACCCGTTCGATCGCTGATCAGGCGCGCACCATTCGCATCCCAGTGCACATGATTGAGACTATTAACAAATTGGTGCGCACCTCGCGCCAGATGTTGCACGAGATCGGACGAGAGCCAACGCCGGAAGAGCTCGCCGAGCGTCTCGGTATGCCGCTCGACAAAGTACGCAAGGTCCTCAAGATTGCCAAGGAGCCGATCAGCTTGGAGACGCCGATCGGCGACGAGGAAGATAGCCATCTTGGCGATTTCATCGAGGACAAGAACGCTGTTCTGCCCGTCGAGGCGGCAATCCAGTCGAATTTGCGTGAGACCACGACACGGGTGCTTGCCAGCTTGACGGCGCGTGAGGAGCGCGTCTTGCGAATGCGTTTCGGCATTGGCATGAATACGGATCACACTCTGGAAGAGGTTGGCCAGCAATTTTCTGTAACCCGCGAGCGTATCCGCCAGATCGAGGCCAAGGCGCTCCGAAAACTCAAACATCCAAGCCGGTCGCGCAAGCTGAGAAGTTTCCTCGACACGTGAGTCTGGCGCGTGCGCTGGCCGCGCATCAGCAATGACCCCCAATAACCGGGTGGACTACGAGTTTCGGGAGATCACCCAGACAGGGGCCTATCGTTTCGGTATATCCGACGGTGGCCGACTGCCTGCTGCGCTCTTAGTTATCAGTTTAATGGGCTTTGGCGCACTTTGCCGTGAAAGTGGGCTTGGCCTCGATTTCGCGCTGGTGCAACTTGTCACCATGTGGGCAATGCCGGGTCAGATAGCTTTTATCGAGCTTTATGCCGCCGGCAACAGCATCCTTGCTATCATTCTTGCTGTCGCTATGGCCAATGTGCGTTTTATGCCCATGGCGGCGACCCTGATGCCACTTCTTCGCCCCGGCATGCGTCAGCCAGGCTGGCTTTATGCTATGTCTCACCTGATTAGTTTTAGTGCCTGGGTTTGGGTGCTGAGGCGTTGCCCGGAGTTGCCGCCTAAACGTCGTGCTGCCTACTATATGGGATTTGTTACTATTACAGTCGGTGCCGGCATAATCGGAACGCTGGCAGGTTATTTTTTGTCTGGTGCGGTACCGGGGAATGTCACCCTCGCGCTGGTGTTCGTAAATATCATTTATTTCGTCTTGATGCTCGCAGATGCGCGTGGCCTGGCCGCGCTTCTTGCGGTCGCCGCAGGTGCTGTAGCTGGGCCGTTTCTTCATATGGCAACATCGGATTGGGGTCTGATGTTGAGCGGAGTCGTTGGCGGTACATTTGCCTATACGGTGGTCAAGGGCCTGCGGGGTGGTCATGTCTGAAGCCGTTGCCTGGGCCGCACTCCCTGGTGCCATCACCGTTAGCTTCCTATGGCGTGCCATCGGAGTAGCTGTCTCCGGTCGACTTGATCCGGAGGGTGATCTCTTTCTCTGGGTGCGCTGTGTTGCTTATGCAATACTTGCAGGGTTGGTATCGCGTATGCTGTTTTTGCCGTCCAGCAATTTATCGGAAAGCGAAAGCTGGATCCGCTTAACCGCCATCGCCATCAGCCTCGCAATCTATTTCGTACTCAACCGCAGCCTGATCATTGGCATATTTGCTGGCATCGGCACATTCCTCGCCTTGCAATACCTTTGGGGGGCGGGCTAATTGCTGATGAGTGTTAGCCATTCCTCTTCACTAATAATTGTCACACCTAGTTCTGTCGCTTTCTTCAGCTTTGACCCAGCCTCTCCACCGGCTACCACATAATCGGTTTTTTTTGACACCGAGCCCGAGACCTTGGCGTTAAGTGCCTCGGCACGGGCCTTTGCTTCGGCGCGACTCATCTTCGACAGGGTACCGGTGAAAACCACATTTTTGCCCGAGAGAGGAGAGGTAGTTGCGGGAACCACGAAGGGCTGGATATCGAGCAACTGTTCAAGGGCGTCGAGGACGGTGGCGTTATGGTTCTCGGCGTGAAAATCGACGATGGCATCGGCGGCGGTAGCGCCGATGCCCTCTATATCAAGCAAATCTGAATAGGCATCATTGTCGCGTTTATGGGCCTTGGTAAGTGCCTGGCGTAGCGCAGTGAAAGTTTCATAACGCCGAGCCAGAAGGCGCGCTGTGGTTTGTCCGATATGCCGGATGCCGAGCGCATAAATAAGGCGCTCCAGCGGGATTTTTCGGCGCGCAGCAATGGCAACGAAGAGATTACTGACAGATTTCTCTTTCCAGCCCTTCAGGCTGGCGAGCGGCTTGTCCAAAGTTTTATTGATCTCTTCTAGGCGAAAAATATCAGCTGGACTTTTTATTAAACCCATCTCCCAGAACGCTTTGATTTGCTTCTCACCAAGGCCCTCGATATCGAAGGCATCGCGACTGGCGAAATGGCGCAGGCGTTCGACGGCCTGTGCAGGGCAAATTAGGGTACCGGTGCAGCGTCGCGCTGCTTCGCCTTCCTCGCGCATGGCGGCCGATCCACATTCCGGGCAGGTTTCCGGAAAAGCAAAAATTTTGGAGGCAGAACGACGTTTGGCCGTAATTACTTCAGCTACTTGCGGGATCACGTCACCGGCGCGCTGCACGATGACATGGTCGCCCTCGCGTATATCTTTACGCTCGATTTCATCTTGGTTATGGAGCGTGGCGCGGGTGATGGTGACCCCGCCAACTGTCACCGGTTCAAGCTCTGCCACTGGCGTCAGCGTTCCGGTGCGTCCGACCTGGATGGAGATATTTTTGAGCACCGTTTCAGCTTTTTCTGCGGCGAATTTGTAGGCGATGGCCCATCGTGGTTCCCGACCAGCGGCACCGAGGCGTTCTTGCCAATCGATACGGTTGATTTTGAACACCACGCCGTCGATTTCATAGGGTAGGCTGTTGCGCATCTTGACGATATGGCGGTAATGGGCAAGGCCTTCGTCGAGCGTATTGCAATGTCGAGTAAGCGGATTTATCTGGAAGCCCCAGCTCGCAAGGCGCGTTAAAAATGAGCTATAGTGGCCAGTGACTGGTTCGCTGCTCTCGCCCCAGGAATAGGCGAAAAAGCGGAGGCGTCGCTTGGCTGTCAACTCTGGATTGATCTGGCGCAAGCCCCCGGACGCGGTGTTCCGTGGATTGACGAAGGGTTGTTCGCCTGCAGCCTTCCGTTCGCGGTTCAGCGCGAGGAAGTCTTCTCGAGTAATGTAAATTTCACCCCGTATCTCCATCACGATCGGAGGCTGATCATCGGATAGACTCGTGGGCAGGTTGATCACTTGGCGCAAGTTTTCAGTAACGTCCTCTCCCTCTTCGCCGTCGCCCCGAGTCGAGCCGCGTACGTAGATGCCCTTTTCGTAGCGCAGCGAGGCAGAAAGTCCGTCGATCTTTGGCTCAACCGTGAGCGCCATTGGTTCCGCCTTGTCCAATTTTAGGAAGCGTTGCGCCCGCGTGACAAATTCCATCATTTCAGTGTCGTTGAAGGCATTTCCAAGCGAAAGCATGGGTATCGAATGGTGTACCTTGGTATAGCCTGCTGCAGGCGGTGCACCGACCTTATCAGTCGGGCTGTCGGTTCGCGTCAGGGCAGGAAAGAATGCTTCAATCTCGCGATTGCGCCGGCGTAGGGCGTCATAGGCGGCATCTTTAATCTCTGGTTGGGAGCGTTGATAATAGAGCGAATCATGGCGGGCGATTTCACCGGCGAGGAATTCTAGCTCTGCTGCGGCTTCAGCTTTGCTTAACTGTTCAACGGGCTTCAGGACTGGATGAGTCATGCCGGCTCGCCGGCGATGAGGCTCTGTGCCGCTGCACGCGCTTCGTCGGTGATTCTCGCACCGGACAGCATGCGGGCTATCTCCTCCTGCCGGGACGCATCATCGAGGGTTTCCACCTCGGCCCGTGTGCAATTCTTGGTGCTTTTCTTAAGTACGCGGATATGACACGCGCCACGTGCTGCGACTTGCGGTGAATGGGTGACGACAAGCACCTGTACGTCCTCGGCAAGGCGCGCGAGTCGCTCCCCGACTGCATCCGCCACAGCACCGCCGACACCTTCGTCGACCTCGTCGAAAACTAGGCTGGTGACACCCTGGGAACGTGTCAGGCAGACCTTAAGCGCAAGCAGAAGGCGGGCCCGTTCGCCGCCCGAGACGATCTTTTCGAGCGGCCCAAATTCGGCCCCCGGATTGGTGGCTATTTCGAGGCGTACACGCTCTAAGCCGTAGGTGCTGGCATCGCGCTCGTCGAGCGGATCTATGCGGGTGCGAAAGTTTGCGCCGCCAAGCCGAAGCGGTGGCAATTCGCTCTTGAGTGCTTTGTCTAGCACCTTCGCTGCGCGGACGCGCTCATCGCCGAGCTGTTTGGCTGCAGCAAGATAGCCTACCCGTGCATCCTCGCTCGCTTCGGCAAGTCGGCGAAGCTCAACATCGCTGTGTTCAAGTTGGTCGAGGCGTCTGTGAAACTCTTCGGCCAGGGCATTCAGCGATTCTACGTCTGTGCTGTGTTTGCGAGCGGCCGTGCGGAGTGCAAATAGACGCTCCTCTACCTCTTCCAGATGGCGCGAATCAAGATCCAGGCCGCGTTCTGCTTCGGCCAGTGCCGTTTCCGCTTCGGCTGTCTCGATTGCTGCCCGAGAAATAGCCGCTAGTGCCGCGTCAGTAAGGCCTGCGGCTTCTTCCTGGATCTGTTCTACTATGCGCGCCGCCGATCGCAGGCGCGCCGCTGCAGGTTGCTCTCCGCCGATTTCCTCGCGTGCTTTTGCCACAGCCTGGGACAATTTCTGCCCGTTCATCAGTAGGCGTCGTTCAGCGGCAAGTTTCTCCTCCTCCCCCGTTTCGGGCGCTAGGGCCTCTAACTCGGCGCTGACATGGCGCAGATATTCTTCATCGCGGCGCACTTCGGCGAGCTCCTTTTCTGCTTCTTCCAACGCCGATAGAACACGGCGCCAATTTTCGTATGCCGTCGATGTGCGTTTTAAGGCCGAGTCATTGTTAGCGAATGCATCTAATAGAGCGCGGTGGTTTTTTGCATCTAGCAGTCCGCCCGACGCGGCTTGGCCCTCAATTTCAACCAGGGTCTTGCCCAATCTACGCAGCCAGGCGATGGGTGCCGGCTGGCCGTTGACGAAGGCGCGGCTGCGCCCGTCAGTGCCGAGGGTACGGCGCAGGATCAATTCGTCCGCTGGCTCATATTGTTGATCAGCTAGAAGGGCATAGGCAGGATGACCAGAGGTGAGTTCGAAGTTCGCGCTGACACTGGCAAATTCTGCCCCCGAACGCACTAGCTGGACATCGGCTCGGTTGCCGATGGCAAGGCCAAGTGCATCTAGCAAAATTGATTTACCAGCGCCAGTTTCTCCCGTCAAAACGCAGAGGCCAGTGCCGAACTCGAGGTCCAAACTATCTATGAGAACCAAATTACGGACAGATAGACTGCGAAGCATGCGGCGGTCCCTTAAAAAACCGAATCTAAAGCCTGACTGATCCATGATTGATTGTCCGCCTCCGGACGTAGATCGACCCCTTCCAGTAGAGCATAGCTATCGAGATACCAATCGCTCCCTGGAAAATTGTGGCCGAGTACCGCACCAGCTACCTGAGCCTCATGGTTCATGCCTAGTGAAAGATAAGCCTCCGTTAGCCGATGTAGTGCCTCCGGTACGTGGCTCGTGGTTTGGTAACGTTCGATCACTTGGCGAAAACGGTTGACGGCGGCGATATAATGGCCGCGTGTTAGGTAATAACGCCCAACATCCATCTCTTTCCCGGCGAGATGATCCCGTGTGAGGTCGATCTTGAGGCGCGCATCGCGGGCATAAGAGGTATCAGGAAAGCGGCGGACTAACTCCTGTAGGGAAAGTAGTGCCAGTTCAGTCACACCCTGATCGCGTCCGACATCTGAAATCTGCTCATAATACGATACCGCGTTCAAATAATAGGCGTAGGCGACATCACGGTGCCCCGGGTGTAGCTTGATAAAGCGGTCGGCAGAGATAATCGATTCATCGTAATTATTGTTTTTGTAATAGGCGTAGGCCGCCATGATCTGCGCACGGGTTGCCCACACTGAATAAGGATGCTGGCGCTCAACTTCGTCGAATCCCTTGGCGGCATCGATGAAAGAGCCGTCCAGAAGTTCATCCATGGCGTTGTTATACAGTTCTTCGACCGGTTGCTCGCGATAGACTTCTTCATCCTCTGAGCAGGCGGTAAGCAAGCTCAACGCGGCAAGAGCGCAGGCGAAACCGTGCAATATTGAAGCTGATCGGATACTAAAAACGAAAGACATCATCCCGAACATCTAACTTGAACCCAGATAACTATATCATGCTCCGCCGACAAGGGGAGCCACGTCGCACCAAATCAGAGCGTCCAGGCACAAAAATGCGATGACAGTGAATTAGCTTGAGTTAAGTCAGGCGCTGGCGGCTACGGCGGCGTGGCGCACTTGTGGTGCAGCGTCACCACGTTCGCTGGTGTGCGCTTCCGCCTCAGTCCAGCACCAAGCATCTTCGTCGGCGAGCAGTGTCGCGAGAAGTTGATAATTCATGGCATGGCCGGTGCAATAGCACTCGACATGACCAAGTAAAGCGGCACCAGCGAGGCTAAGGTCGCCGATGCAATCGAGTGCCTTGTGGCGGACGAATTCGGTTTCGTAGCGCAGGCCTTCTTCGTTTAAAAGACCGTGTTCGCCGATCACCACTGCATTATCAAGCGAACCACCAAGGGCGAGGCCTGCTGCACGCATTTTCTCGACATCTTCAGCAAGGCAGAAGGTGCGCGCGTGACTTAGCTCCTCTACAAAGGAAGTCTTTTGGGAATCGTAGGAGAACGATTGTGTGCCGATGGCATGATTGTCGAACACGATTTCACAGCGTATCGAGAAACGATCCGACGGTATAATGGTAGCCCAACAGGCGTCATTGCCTACGGTGATGCGTTTCAGGATTCGGATGGCTTTTCGAGGTGCATTTTGCTCCACGATGCCAGCGCATTCGAGCAGGAAGACGAAGGGGCGTGCGCTGCCGTCCATGATTGGGACTTCGGCGCCGCTCACCTCGACGAAGGCATTGTCCACACCGCAACCAGCAAACGCTGCCATCAAATGCTCAACGGTACCAATGGAGACGCCGTTTCCGTCGCCGATTGTTGTGCACAGGCGGGAATCAATGACATTGTCGCAGTGCGCCTTAATTTCAGCGTTCGCACCTAGATCCGTGCGGCGAAAAACAATACCCGTGTCTGGTGGCGCTGGGAGTAGAGCCATCGATACTTTTGCGTTGGTATGAAGACCTGCGCCGGTGCAGTGAATTGGCGCTTTCAGCGTACGTTGCAAGAGATTAGTCAAAAAATCTAACTTCCCGTTTTAAGAGTTCATTCGTGTGTTTCGCATCTTTGCCATTAGCTATAAGGCACACGAATCTCTCACCCCCTATACTCGCTTGAGGAGGGGTTGTAACAGCCCCTCCTCAAGCACTCAAATCACTCTTTGTTACAAAATGTTACGAGAGATTTGCTATTGTTAACCCAGTCCTGATGGCTAGTTCGCTTGTCGCCGGAGAAACGCCGGAATTTCTAACGGATCTTCTTCCTGTAGTTGCAATCCCTGATGTAATTTACCGGAATGCGAGTTGTTATTGAGAGCTGGCTCTTGAGCTTCCAGCACATTCACCGGTTTATCAATAATGGGCTTTTCCACTGTAGGTTTTTGGGGTTGTACAAGGGATTCCTCGGTAGCCTGTGCTTTCGCTTCTGCGGTTTCGCGCCGTGCTCGTCCACTGCCGGTCATACGCTCAAACAGAGATGGCCCGCGTTTACGGCCTTGCCGGCCAGCATTCTCCAAACTAGCGACATTGAACGCATCGGCATTTTTATTCAAATCTTTAGCTGGCGCTTTGTCGGGGGTGATCGGTGGATCAGCAATGAAACTGGCGCCACGTGACTCGGATTTCGGAGCAGGCATGTTTTTCAAAGATTCAGCTGGTTGACTCGCCGTTTGGTCTGACACTGACGAAGGCTGTTCCTTGCGATGCGAAATACTGGCGCGCACAGCACCCGACGTGTTCGCCGACACAGCTTTTCGCCGGGGTGGCGAGCTTTCCACCATCACAGGTTCTTTTCCAACGGCTGGTTCAGCGACATCTAGCGCTTTTGAAGGACCGGGTAATTCAGCGATGTCTAATGTCCTTGACTGGGATGTTGTCACCTCGCCATCAATAAAGCTTTGTTCAACCCTGTTGACTAAGTTATCGGCGTGGGTTTCTTGATCTTCAATCTCGGGCTTGGCCTCTGCTGGTTGCGCGATATTTTCTGCTAAAGTGGTGATTGGCGCGTGTTGATCCAAGCCCGCCGAAGCCATCACGCCAGAGGATGGTCGATCACTGCCCTTGCGGTTACTGACCCCGAGGACGTGCACCTTGTCCGAAGATTCCGGAACCGGCTCGCGGGCGAGATCCGCGTCGATGCCGGTAGCGATCACGGCGACCCGCATTTGACCTTCAAGCTCCGGTGACATTGAGGTGCCGAAGATAATGTTGGCGTCGGTATCGACCTCCTGGCAGATGCGCGAGGCGGCTTCGTCGACTTCCATGAGCGTGACATCGGAGCCGCCGGTGACATTGATGAGAACGCCACATGCGCCTTCTATCGAGGCATTATCGAGGAGTGGATTATTTATTGCAGCTTCAGCTGCCTCGATTGCCCGGTTTTCGCCTTCTGCTTCGCCAGTTCCCATCATTGCCTTACCCATTTCGCCCATTACGGTGCGGATATCGGCAAAATCGAGATTAATCAGGCCAGGGCTGACCATAAGGTCCGTCACTCCGCGCACGCCAGCATGGAGAACTTCATCGGCAAGATTGAAAGCGTCCGCGAAGGTAGTATTTTCATTGGCGATACGGAACAAGTTCTGGTTTGGGATAACTATCAGCGTATCGACATATTGCTGTAACTCTTGCAATCCCGACTCGGCGAGACGCATGCGCTGCACGCCCTCAAATTGGAACGGCTTTGTGACCACTCCGACGGTCAGGATGCCTTGCTCGCGAGCTGCGCGGGCGATAACCGGTGCGGCACCTGTTCCGGTTCCGCCACCCATGCCGGCAGCGATGAACACCATGTTGTTGGCCTCAAGATATTGCTGAATATCATCGAGCGCCTCCTCTGCCGCGACACGCCCGATATCCGGTCGGGCACCGGCGCCGAGGCCATGGGTCACGTTTACTCCTAGTTGAATGCGTTGCTCCGACATGGACTGTTGTAGCGATTGCGAATCAGTATTGGCTACAACGAATTCAACGCCCTCCAGGCCCCCATTGATCATATTGTTGACGGCGTTGCCACCAGCGCCGCCGACGCCGATTACGGTAATACGGGGTTTTGTTTCTTCCCATTGCTGTGGTGCGAAGTCGATGCTCATTTAGTCCTCCAGAACAACTCGTTGGTTCGCGTCAATCCCTTAGATTTTGAGGGGTCCGGCCACACCAGGGATGTGGGTGCAAAACCGGTCCATTTGTTAAAAATTTACTCTCAACCAATTGCCGATGCGCCCCAGTGCGCCTTCAGCTTGTTGCAGGGTTGCGTGGTCCCGCGGGGGGCGACGGTTCTGGGAATCGTCATGCTGTTCCGCGGCGTAAATCAGGAGCCCGGCGCAGGTTGCGCAATTCGGTCCGCCAACGGCTTCGGCGAGGCCTTCGATGGGGAGGGGTCGCGCAAGTCGGACCTGTTTTTCGAGAATTTCCGAGGCTAATTCGCCGACGCCCTGCAATTGGCTGGCACCCCCTGTGAGCACGATCCGGCGCGACGAGGTACCCGTTGCCCCAGAGGAATCGATGTGATCGCGCACCAGTTCGAAGGTTTCCTCAAGGCGCGGACGCACGATGCCGGTAAGGAGCGAACGCGGAATCTGGCGCGCCGAGATCAGTTCTGGCTCGCCGAGCTGGGGCACTTCGATCATCTCTCTGTTGTCTGCGGGGCCGCCGATGGCGCTGGCATAGAGTCGCTTCATATGTTCAGCATTCGCGACCGGCGTACTCAGACCATGAGCGATATCGTTGGTAACATGGGCGCCACCTATGGGTACGGTGGAAGTCCAGGTCAGTTCGCCGCTGCCGAAGGCTGCAAGGCTCGTACCACCGCAACCCATATCGACAACGATGACGCCAAGATCCTTCTCATCCTCCACTAGCACTGCGAGCCCCGACGCATAGGCCGAGATAACGGGCGCTGCGAGTTCGAGGTCGCAGCGAGAAATGCAGCTCAACAGATTTCGAAAGACTCCATGGGCAACGCTCACCAAATGGAGCTGCACGCGCAACTGGCTGCCATACATACCCTTCGGGTCGCTAATGTCTCGGCTGCCGTCGAGGTCGTAAGAGGTTGAGATAGCATGAACGATCTCCCGATCTTCGACGGAATTGCCAGCGCGCGCCTGATCAAAGGCAGTTTGAATATCAGCTGTGCCAATCTGTCTACCCGCGACGTCGAGGGCGATGTCGGTATAGGTTGAACGCGGCTTGCCACCGGAGACGCTGACGAACAGCTCATGGACGCGTTGATCTGCCATGATCTCGGCGCGGTGCACCGCGGTGCTGATGGAGTTAACTGCCTTTGCCATGTCGATCACCGCACCGGCTTTCAGCCCCTCGGCGGTGTTTTGTCCGATTCCGATAATGCACAGGTCTCCCTGGTTGTTCCGCTCTGCGATGAAGCAGGTGACCTTGGAGGTGCCTAAATCGAGTGCCGCGATCAACGTTCTCAATTCCTTTTCATGTGGGTCATGTCGCGCTGCCGTCCATTGATGGTTCGGGGTTTCGGCGGAATATGGCACGACCGGGGAGGCGCAAATCGATGGCGATGATGCGATCATCCCATACGTCATAGACGCTGAGCAGATGCACCAGACGTTTCCAAGCCTGATCCGTGCCGGTTTCCGGCAACGAGACGGTCAGGCCATTGTCGAAATGAAGATCCCAACGCCGTGCACCGATCCAAATTGCGGAGACAATCCGCTTGGCGAATGCACGCTCACTGGCGAGCGTGTCGAACAGGGCGGCTGCGTGAAGCGGTGCGTCGGCACCGACGATCAGCGGTAGATTGCCGTAACGTGGTACGTCGCGGGAATTGATCACCGTGCCGGAGCGGTCGACGATCTGAATGCGCTTATTGTATTGCCAAAGGGCGAAGGGTTGGCGCTCGACGATATGCACGCGGATGGTATTGGGTAAGCGGCGCTCAATGGTGGCGCTCTCGACCCAGTCTAGGGCGGCAATACGGACACGAGCTTTCTTCGGTGAGAAGGCGAAGATTGGATCACCACGCTGAATGCCGAGGGCGGCGAGGATCTCCGCCGGATGGGCTTCGTGGTGACCGACACTATAGACATTCTCGACCGTGAGGCCGAGGTTGGCGGTTACCTCATGAGAGAGGTCCTTGGCGCTGGTTCTTAGGCGTTCTGAGTTACCTGCCTGCAATAACCACCAACCCGCTGCAGCGGTAAGTGCGATGAAGGCTCCCGATAGTCCGAGCAGGCGTGACCGGCGACGCAATGCCCGCAGCCAGGCGGAGCGAAGGCGCGGACGCCTAACTTCGACGGTGCGCTTCGACGCTAGACGATCGTTGAAGCTCAGTTGTCGCATGCTGCATTCTCCACCATCCAAGCGACCAGCTCAGGGAAGTTCAGGCCGTAATTGGCTGCGATCTCGGGTACCAACGAAAGCGGTGTCATACCTGGCTGGGTGTTGATTTCGAGGAGATAGAACGTGCCGGGTTCACCTGAGGTATCGTCATAACGCAGATCTGCTCGGCTAACGCCACGGCAGCCAAGTGTCTGGTGCGCACGGAGTGCGATATCGAGCGCTTGCGCATAGGCGTCGGCATGAATCGGTGCAGGCATGAAATGTTCTGCCTTTCCATCGGTATATTTCGTCTCATAGTCGTAGAAGCGCCCACGCGGGCGGACCTCAATAGCGCCAAGCGCTCTATCACCCATGATGGCGACCTGGATCTCGCGGCCCGGAATGTATTTTTCCACTAGTACTTGGTCGCCGAATGCCCAGTCTTCGTGGGTAAGCTGGCGATGGTTGTCAGCATTGAGAACGATATGTACACCGACGCTCGAGCCTTCGTTGAGTGGCTTCATGACATAGGGTGGCTCGAAGCCTTCGCCGCCTAGAACCGCTGTGAAATTCATCACCCGGCCCTCTGGACAGGTTAGGCCCGCATCGGAAAAGAGTTGTTTGGCGACCGGCTTATTCATCGCCAATGCTGAGGTAAGTACGCCAGAATGTGTATAAGGGATGCCCAGCACTTCAAAGAGGCCCTGAACACATCCGTCTTCGCCAATACGGCCATGCAGTGCATTGAAGACGACATCCGGGCGGCATTGAGCGAGGCGCGCCGGCAGGGAATGATCCGCGTCGATTAGCGTGACCGCGTAACCGAGGCTGGCGAGCGCCTTTTCGACGGCACAGCCTGATACCAGAGAAACTTCTCGCTCAACCGAGGTTCCACCCATAATCACGGCAACACGCCGGCTCATGACAAGCCTCCTTGGTGTTCACCAGCGAGTGCTTGGTCGTGGACGCCGAGGCGTCGGATTTCCCATTCGAGGGTAATCCCGGTCTCTTGCTTAACCCGCCGGCGCACTTCTTCGCCGAGAGCTTCTAGTTCTGTGGCCGTGGCGTTCCCAGTGTTGATCAGGAAGTTGCAATGCTTTTCTGAGATCATTGCTCCGCCGCGCCTGAGGCCGCGGCATCCGGCATAGTCGATCAGCTTCCAGGCCTGTTCGCCGACTGGGTTAGTGAAGGTGCTACCGCCTGTACGAGTGCGAAGCGGCTGGCTGTTTTCTCGGTTGGTTTCGATTTCAGACATACACCTGGCGATATCCCGAACTTCGCCGCGTTCACCTTGTAGGGTTGCAGCGACAAAGATATAATCTTCAGGGGCGTCCGAATGGCGGTAAGTGAAGCCGAGATCGGCGAGGGCGAGGCGGTGGCGCATGCCGGTGCTGTCAAGTGCTTCAGCAAATATTGTTATATCGGCCATTTCTCGGCCATAGGCACCGGCATTCATTTTGATCGCGCCACCGATGGTACCGGGCACGCCGGAGAGGAATTCGAGGCCAGCGACGCCGCCGTCACGGCAAGTTCGGGCTACAGCGATATCGATCGCGCCAGCGCCCACCGCCACTTCGGCACACTCCCCTATCCAACTGATGTCGCAATGACGGAACGGGCTGCCCAACCGAATTACGATTCCGGGAATGCCGCCATCGCGCACCAAAACATTGGAGCCGGAGCCGAACAGGGTCACCGGCACATCAGCCGGTCTGTTGGCAAGAAATTCGGCAAGATCGTCGGTATCGGCTGGGCGGTAGAGAATTTCCGCTGGGCCGCCAACGCGGAACCATGAATAGGGTGCGAGCGGCGCATTGGCGATCACTTCACCACGCACCGCAGGCAGGCGACTGAGCAGGTAGGTTTGTGCCATTGCCATCATGCCGCTCCCCCACCGGTCACTTGGTGGTCGTTGGCACCGTTGCAATGAGTCTGTCGCCAGGCGGCAAGCGTGTCTGGCAGTGCGTATGCCCACTGAGTGACAGTGCCAGCACCGAGGCAGACAACGAGATCACCTGACTCCGTCATCGGTCCAACGAGATCAACGAGTTGATCGGGCGCATCCAGTGCCGTAACTTGGCGGTGGCCGCGAGCACGCAAACCTTCGATCAAGCTGTCCCTGTCGAAGCCCTCGATGGGCGTCTCACTGGCGGCATGGACTGGCGCCACGATTACCGCGTCAGCATCGTTAAAGCAGGTGCAGAAATCCTCGAATAGGTTCTTAAGGCGAGTATAGCGGTGCGGCTGTACAACAGCGATGATTCGCCCGTCATAGGCATCGCGCGCTGATTTAAGAACGGCAGAGATCTCCACTGGATGATGGCCGTAATCGTCGATTATCGTGATACCGTCGATAACACCGGTCTTAGTGAAGCGCCGCTTTACTCCTTCAAAACTAGCAAGGGCGGCGCGGATTGTATCTTCCGGGATCTTCATTTCGCGTGCCACCGCAATAGCGGCGAGCGCGTTTTGAACATTGTGTGCACCCAGCATCGGCAGGCGAAGGTTTTTTAAGTGTTGGTAGGTGCCGGTTTGCCGATCCGACATCTCGACGCTAAACACTGAGCCGAGTGCATCTGAGCTGAGGTCAAAGGCGCGAATTTCGGCCTGTGGACTCATGCCATATGTAACGATTCGCCGATCAGAAATGCGCCCGACCATGGTCTGCACTTCCGGGTGGTCGAGGCAGAGTGCTGCAAAGCCGTAAAAGGGGAGATTCTCCAGGAAAGTTCGGTAAGCGTCGCGCACGGCATCGAAATCGCCATAGAATTCCATATGCTCCGGATCGATATTGGTGACCACGGCGACGGTTGCGGGCAGTTTGATAAAACTACCGTCGGACTCGTCGGCCTCGACCACCATCCAGTCGCCGGCGCCAAGTCGCGCATTGGTCCCATAAGCATTGATGATGCCGCCGTTAATTACTGTTGGATCGAGGTTGGCAGCATCAAGCATGGCAGCGATCATCGAAGTGGTCGTTGTTTTGCCATGGGTGCCGGCTACCGCGACCGACCATTTCAGGCGCATTAATTCAGCCAACATTTCAGCGCGACGGACGACAGGAATAAAGCGCTTGCGGGCTTCTGCTGCTTCGACATTATCCTGCTTAACGGCAGAGGAGGTAACTACTACCTGTGCATCGCCTAGAGCCTCTGCATCATGGCCAACGATTACCTTGATACCAAGCTCGCCCAGCCGGCGGACATTGGCGTTTTTTGCCTGGTCGCTGCCTTGAACTTTATAGCCCAAATTGTGCATCACTTCAGCGATACCACTCATGCCGATGCCGCCAATGCCGATAAAATGAATAGTTCCGATGGAAAGGGGAAGCACCTTCATGCTGCTTGCCTCCTCATCATATTTGGCGGATCGCCATTGACAGGCGCGAGCGCTTCGATGAGATCAGCAAGCGCCCGTCCCGCGTCGGGTCGGCCGACCCCATGCGCTGCTAACGCTGCCCTGGCCAGCACTTTTGGTGAGGCGAGAAAACCATTCAGACATTCGGCAAGGCGCGCCGGTTTAGCTTCGGGTTCGCCCAGGATGATCGCGCCGCCGGCGGCCTGGAGTGATGCTGCGTTGGCCGTCTGATGGTCGTCGGTTGCATGGGCTAAGGGAACGAGAATAGCTGGTCGGCCCGATGCAGCGAGTTCGGAAACGGTCGATGCACCGGCTCGGCAAATTACTAGATGGGCCTTCTTAAGACGAGCGGCAATATCCTCGAAAAAGGTAGAGCAGCTAGCATGGATGCCGCCAGCCGCGTAACTTTCGCGCACCCGATCGAGATCTTCCGGACGGCAGTGCTGGGTGATATCGAGCCGGTCGCAGATTTGCGGTGGCAGCAATGCGATGGCTGCCGGTACAACATCTGCAAAGAGCTGCGCACCCTGGCTGCCGCCGATGATCAAAAGATTGAGTGGTCCGTTATGGCTAGGCGTCGGATAAGCGCTTGATGCTAATGCGGCGATAGCGGGGCGTACCGGATTTCCAGTGATAGCGATTTTTTTTCGGTCAGACGCGCAGATTGAGCCGGTGCTCTCGAAGGATGTGGCGATGTGGAGTACGCGCGGTGCGAGTAGGCGATTGGCTCGTCCAAGAATTGCATTCTGTTCATGAATGGCCGTAGCTAGGCGGGCTCGGCTCGCGGCGATCATGGTTGGTACGGAGGGATAGCCGCCGAAGCCGATAACGGCGGCAGGTTTTAATCGGCGCAGCAGTTGAGTAGCCTCTAGCATACCGAGGAGTAATTTGATGATGCCTAAGCCGCGTGCAATCGGTCTGCGCGCGAGTGGCGTGCCGGCAGAAATATGATGGCTTTCAAGTTGGGCGAGCGCGCCGCCATAGCTGGCGCCTCGGCGGTCGGTGACAAGCACCAGCCGGCGACCGCGCGCCTGCAGTTCCTCTGCCACGGCCTGCGCCGGGAAGACATGTCCACCCGTTCCTCCGGCTGCGAGTACGATGGGCGCCTGGCGCGTGTGCACGTTCATGCCGGCAAGACCTTGTCGCGGTAGCCACTCCGCGTCAGCGCGAGCACCATGCCCATACCGAGCGCACTGGCGATCAATGAAGAGCCGCCATAGCTGACAAAGGGGAGCGTCATGCCCTTGGCGGGAAGCAATTGGACAGTAACCCCCATATTGATTAGCGCTTGCAGGCCGAATTGGGTGAGGAGGCCGGCGACGGCGAGAAGCACAAACAAATCTGCCTCGCGCATCACTCGTGTCAGGCCGCGTAGCACAATGAAGGAGAACAACCCGACGATAGTTAGAGTAGCAAGCATGCCGAATTCCTCGGCGGCGACAGCGAAAATGAAATCCGTGTGGGCATCCGGCAGATAGCCTTTGACGACTCCTTCGCCTGGTCCCTTGCCAAGGAGGCCACCTTGCTGGAATGCCTTGAGCGAGGTTGCTACCTGGTAGGAATCTCCTGAGCTTGGATCGATAAAAAGGTCGATGCGTTGAGCAACGTGCGGGAAGATGCTGTATGCTGCGGTCACTAAGCCGAGAGCTAGAGCCATTGATAGGCCGACCCACCAGAGCGAGAGCCCGGCAAGAAAGAACTGCACGAACCAGACTGTGGTCACGGTAACTGCCATGCCGAAATCGGGCTGCAACAGCAACAGCACAACGACGATCAGCAGCAGTGCGCCGGCAATGATACGGCCAGGAAAATTTTCTGATTGTCGGTATTCGGCAAGCATCCAGGCGGCCACAACGGCAAAACAGGGTTTGACAAACTCTGACGGCTGGAAGGTGACCCCCCCGAGAGAGAGCCAGCGGCTTGCGCCTTTGACCTCGATTCCAGCGAAATGAGTCGCTGCGACCAGTGCGAGGCCAGCCGCGAACACCACCACGGCCAAGCGCCGCACACCGCGCGGAGAGAGCATGGAGACCGCCAGCAGTGCCAGGAGTGCGGGGACCATGAAAGTAAATTGATGGCGCACGAAATAGAACGGTTCTAGGCCAATGCGCTGGGCAGCGCCAGGGCTGGCCGCCACGGTCAGAATAGCGCCCACGGCAAATAATAGAACAAGAACGAGCAACGCCCAGCGATCCAGGGTCCACCACCAGCGGCCCAGAATCGATTGATCGGTGCGTGAGAAGCTCGTCATCAGGCAACGATCTTTCGGGCTTGCTCGGATTCGCAGCGTTCCAAATCATAGACCAGTTTGCGGAACGCGTCGCCGCGCGCCTCGAAATCGGTGAACTGGTCGAACGATGCGCAGGCTGGGGAGAACAAAACTACGGCACCCGGTCGTCCATCGGCACGGGCCTGCGCTGTCGCTGCCGCAACTGCTTGGTCGAGGGTGCCGCAAAGTGTATGGTTGACACGTCCAGTCAGTTCAACCGAGAAGCTCTCCTGCGCTTCACCGATCAGAAAAGCATGGGCAATACGCTGCAAATATGGCTGCACGGCGCGCAGTCCACTTGATTTTGCACGACCACCGGCGACCCAATAAATATTGTTGAAGCAGGCCAAGGCGCGTGCCGCGGCATTGCTATTGGTTGCCTTTGAGTCATTGATAAACTGTACACCGTTGATGGCGGCGATATGTTCCATGCGGTGCGCTAGGCCAGAGAAATTGAGGATAGCGCGGGCAATGATTTCGCTGTCGATGCCGAGCCCGCGCGTCACGACATAGGCGGCAGCGGCGTTTTGCCAATTGTGTCGCCCAGTTATCGCCGTTGCTGTCTGCAGGTCGCAGATGGCTTGACCATGATCTTCAAGGAGCCCGCCATTAACCGCGACTCCGTCTAACAGGCGCCGACCCGTGGAGATCGGCACAACCTGAACCTCGTCACGTAAACGAAGCTCCTTAAAAATATTGAGCGAGTCCGGGTCGTCGATACCAATCGCGGCGATTTTTAATTGACCCGGCCGGAAAATTTTGCGCTTAGCTGCTACGTAGGCGTTCATGCTGCCATGGCGGTCGAGATGATCCGGCGCGATGTTAAGCAGCACGGCAATGTCGAACGACATGTTTTTGGTCAAATCGAGCTGGAATGAGGACATTTCGAGGGCATAGGTACCCGCGCTCAAGAGCGCGTCGAGGCTGAGAGCCGGAGTACCCAGATTACCGCCTACTTGAACGTTTTGACGCGCCTGTCTGAGGATATGGCCGATCAGAGAGGTGGTGGTCGATTTGCCGTTGGTGCCAGTGATGCCAACAAATTGGTGGTTCCTCATGGCACGCCAAAGCAGTTCGACATCACCGATGACCTCGACCCGCGCTGCGCGCGCTGCGATTATAGTCGGATGATCGAGAGGAATGCCGGGGCTTGGTACCAGGATAGCTACCTCGCGCCAATCAAAACGCCCGTTAGGGTGGATTGGTACGCCGGCGCGTACTGCTTCTTTGCGACACTCCGACGAGTCATCCCAGGCGAGAACCCGGGTGCCGCCGGCTAACATCGCGCGGGCCGTCGCCAATCCGCTGCGGGCAAGCCCTAGAATGGCGACGTTGCCGTCAAATCGAGATGTTCCTAAGATCATCTTGTTACCTCAGTTTAAGAGTGGCTAGGCCAGCCAACGCCAAGATCACGGCAACAATCCAAAAGCGAATGACAATGGTAGACTCGGCATAGCCCTTCTTTTCGTAATGGTGATGAAGCGGCGCCATTTGAAACACGCGATGGCCGGTAAGCTTGAAAGAGGTTACCTGCACGATCACGGAGACGGTCTCCAGCACGAATAGACCGCCGACGATGACCAGTACCAGTTCGTGCTTGGTTATCACTGCTACGGCACCGAGCGCAGCGCCCATGGACAGGGAGCCGGTGTCTCCCATAAAGACCATGGCTGGCGGTGCGTTGAACCAAAGAAAGCCGAGACCAGCACCGACCATGGCGGCGCAGAACACGGCCAGTTCGCCCACACCGGCGACATAATGGATCTGTAAATAACCGGTAAAGACGGTATTTCCGACGACATAGCAGATCACTGCGAAAGTGATCGCCGCAATAATGATTGGTACGATGGCAAGTCCGTCCAGGCCATCGGTTAGATTGACCGAATTCGATGCGCCGACCACTACAAAAGCGGCAAAGGGAAGAAAAAACCAACCTAGATCGACTAACATAGCTTTAACGAACGGAAGCGCTAAACCATTAGTGAGGGGCTCTTCTGCGATGGTGGTCACCCAATAGGCGGCGACTAGGGCTAGGGCTACCTCGATGATGAATTTGATCTTGGTTGGAAAGCCCTTGCTGGAGCGGCTGCGCAGTTTCATGAAGTCGTCGACAAAACCCACTGCGCCGAAGCCGACGGTGACGAAAAGGATAATCCAGACATAAGCATTAGTGAGGTCCGCCCAGAGCAATGTGCCGGAGAGCACACCGAGTAGGATCAGGAAACCACCCATGGTGGGTGTGCCTTGTTTTTTGAAATGTGTTTCCGGTCCGTCCTCGCGAATCGGCTGGCCAGCACCTTGGCGCGCGCGCAGAGTTCGGATTAGTAACGGCCCGACAAGAAAACTCACCAGAATAGCGGTGACGATCGCGGCGCCGGCGCGGAAAGTCAGATATTGGAAGATATTAAAAATGCCGATGGAATCGGACAGCGGGAAGAGCAAATTATATAGCACCGTGTCCTCTAACCGTTTGATCCGGCGGCATCGCCGGCTCGTTTGAGACCGTCCACCAATAGGCGCATCTTTAGGCCAAGCGAGCCCTTGACGAGCACCACGTCGCCTGGCTTGACGGCAGCAACGATGAGTGGCAATAGCTCTGTCGAGTTTTTTGCCTGCCCGCCCTGCAGGGTCTCAGGCAAGGCTGCGAAAAGGTGCGCCATCAGCGGACCAGCGGTGAATACGAGATCGATATTGGCGGCCGTCAAATCATTGGCAAGGGCGGCATGGGCGATGGGGCTGCTCTTGCCGAGTTCGAGCATATCGCCAAGCACCGCGATGCGTCGCCCGCCCGGGCCAGGCTCGGTGTTGCGCAGATTACTGATCGCTGCGGCAACGGCGACCGGGCTGGCATTGTAGGATTCGTCAATCACTGTATAGCTGCCATTAGATAGGCCAAGTTGAAATCGGGCACCTCTCCCAGGCAGCGCTGTCTGCGCTGCTAGCGCCTTGGAGGCAGCGATGATTGGTGCACCGACCGCGTGGACGACCGCAAGCGCGGCGACGCTGTTGAGCGCCCAATGCGCGCCACTGAGGCCGATGCGATAGGAAAGGCGCGTGCCGTCGATATCTGCCTCAATCTCGCTACCCTCCTCGCTGGGGCTGTGTGCTAGGAGACGGGCGTCGCAATCTTCGCCACGGCCGAAAGTGATTATTCGGGAGATACCGGCTTTACGCGCACGTTCACAGAGAAGTTCGAAATGGGCATTGTCGTGGTTGAGCACGGCGATGGCCCCAGACTCGACACCGTTGAAAATTTCTGCTTTAGCCTCCGCGATGTTGGAGACATCGGGGAAGAATTCCATATGCACTGCTTCGACATTGGTTACCAGAACCACATGCGGGCGCAACAGGCGCGAAAGGGGCGCGATTTCCCCGGCGTGATTCATTCCGAGCTCGAACACGCCGAAGGAGGAGTCTTCTGTCAAGCGGGCGAGGCTAAGCGGCGCGCCGATATGATTGTTGAGATTGCCGGCGCTGAAAGTGACCTTGCCGGAGGTGGCAAGCGCCCGGGCGATCATGTCCTTAGTGCCAGTTTTTCCGACGCTACCGGTTACCGCGATGATGCGTGCTTGGCTGCGTGCCCGCGCCGCTCGTGCGAGAGCAACTAGACCTTGGAGGGTATCCGGTACAATTAGAAGCGGTGCGGTCAAATTATCTGGCACTCGCTCCACTATCGCTGCGGCGGCCTGAGCGGAGATAGCCGCTCCGACGTGATCGTGTCCATCATGATTGGAGCCTTTGAGGGCGACGAAGAGATCGCCCGGACTAAGCGTGCGGCTGTCGATCGAGATGCCGTCTGCGCACCATTCGCCGCGTGCCTCACCACCGGTGGCTTGTGTTGCCTGAGTTGCGCTCCACAAAGCTGCAGTCTTACTCATGGTTGACACCGAGAGCGGGCCGTGATGGCGCGGCGTGCGATTTCGCCGTCATCAAAGGGAATGGTTTGGCCGGCAAGAATCTGTTCTTGCTCATGGCCTTTGCCGGCAATTAGCAGTACGTCATTGTCGTGCAACTCATCAATCGCCTTAGCAATTGCTTCGCTGCGACAGGCGATTTCGATTGCTTCGGGGCAAGCAACGATGATTTCACGGCGGATCGATGCCGGATCTTCGTCTCGCGGGTTATCATCGGTGACAAAAACAAGATCGGAGAGATCGGCTGCGATCTCGCCCATTCGCGGTCGCTTGCCGGCATCGCGGTTGCCGCCGCAGCCAAACAATACGATGAGTCTCCCCGTCACATAGGGCCTTAGCCCAGCGAGGGCGGCAGCGAGAGCATCCGGTGTGTGAGCGTAATCGACATAGATTGGAGTGCCACCTGGAAGACGAGCCGCGAGCTCTAGTCGGCCGCGCACGCCGGAAAGGCGCGGTAAGCCACTGGCAACTGTGTCCTCCGTTATGCCGGTGGCGATTGCTAAACCGGCGGCGGCCATCATGTTCTCGATCTGGAAGGCGCCCGGTAGTGGGATGAAAAGATCGTAACTCTTGCCGAGCAGGTCGAGCGTGATGCGTTGGCCGAAACCCTCATCTTGCCGTGATTGCAGGCGGATGTCGCTTTTCGCCCCGGCGAAGGTGAGAATATTGTGTCTATGGGCCTTGCAAACCTCTTTGAGGCGCGTAAACGTTGGCGCTTTGGCGTTCAGTACCGCTGTGCCGCCGGGCTTCATGACATCGCTGAACAAGCGCTCTTTGGCGGCGAAATACGACTCATCATCGCCATGATAATCGAGATGGTCGCGGGTGAGGTTAAGGAACGCCGACGCGCTTACCCGTACCCCGTCAAGACGGCATTGATCAAGGCCGTGGCTCGAAGCTTCAATCACGCAATGCTCGACCTCGGCTTCAGCGAGCGTCAAGAGGGTGCGATGGAGAGTTACCGGGTCGGGTGTTGTTAAGGAAGCGGCGGATATCGGGCCGTCACCTCCCACGCCGAGACTGCCAAGGCTCGCTGCCTTGTTGCCCTTGCTACGCCATAATTCACGTAGGAAGACTGCGGTTGATGTTTTTCCATTTGTGCCGGTAACGGCGGCGATGGTTTTCGGTTGCCGTGAAAAAAAGCGCGCCGCCATTTCAGCAAAACGGCGACGCGGGTTATCGTCTGTAATCAGGATCGTATTGGGTGGCGCTTCCGTGCCCAGTTCAATCCCCGGTGGCGCCAGGATGGCGGCAGCTCCGTTCTTAAGCGCTTCAGGTATAAAATCAGCACCGCGCACGAGGCTACCGTCGAGCGCAGCGAACAAATTACCCTGCCCAACTTGGCGTGAATCCGCAGTCAAACCCGTTATATCCACTTCCTTCCCTTCATGAGACTGACGGCAGTCCTCTGCAAGTTTAAAAAGATGCAATATGGCGGCCCCTTCCATCGGCCCGTACCAACAAGTGTTCGGTGGATTCTTCATTTTCGTTCGATGGCAGGATGGCCATAACGCCTAGGGTCGGTGCGATTTTTGAGATAATCCGGCCGACCACCGGTGTCGCATTCCAGCCTGCACCGGCATGACCGTGGGTCGCTTTTGTTCCACGCGGTTCATCGAGCATCGCAAGCACAGCATAGCGAGGCGAATCCATTGGGAAGGCACCGACGAACGTGGTGATCAGTGCATTCTTTTTGTAGCCACCAGCTATAGCCTTCTCTGCCGTTCCGGTCTTGCCGCCGACGAGATAGCCCTCGACTTCGGCTTTTTTGCCGGTGCCGTCTCGCACCACCATACGCATCAGGGCGCGCATGGCATGTGAGGTTTCCTCCGCCATCACGCGGGTGCCTGGTACTTCGCCAATACGTTTCAGAAGTGTCGGCGGGCGGTGGATGCCGCCATTGACCATGGTGGCAAAGCCAGTAATGAGGTGAAGTGGTGTAACCGCGATGCCGTGACCAAACCCGATAGTCATTGTGTTGATTTCGCGCCATTGGCGTGGCGCAAGCGGTCGACCATTTTCGCTGAGCTCAAAGGTTAGCGGCGCAAGCAGACCAAGGCGTTCGAGAAATGCTCTCTGACGCTCGGCGCCAACATCACGTGCCATCTGTGCCGCACCGATATTTGATGAGTGGACAAAGATTTCTGGAATATCGAGCCAGCGATTCTCCGGATGAATGTCGCGGATAGTAAAGCGCGCGACTTTGAGCGGCTTTGTGGCGTCGTAACGGTCCCTGAGATCAACCACGCCATATTCCAAAGCCATGGCGGTGGTGAAGGCCTTGAACGTTGAGCCTAGTTCGTAGACGCCAAGTGTGGCGCGATTAAATCGAGCACCAGAATTGCTCGATTTGAATTCATGGGGATTGAAGTCGGGTAGACTGGAGAGCGCTAGTACTTCTCCGGTATGGACATCGATAACGATACCAGCGGCGCCCTTGGCGTCGAACTCTTCCATTGCAGCGGTGAGTTCGGCTTTGACGATATGCTGCACGCGACTGTCGAGCGAAGTGACTAGCGGACCGTCATGATTCTTGGCGAGCGTCTTCAGTTGGTCGTTGCGCGCAGCCTCCAATCCGGCAAGGCCATTGTTGTCGACGCCGGCGAACCCAAGCGTGTGAACAAACATTCCGCCGTGAGGATAGACTCGCTGTTCCTCTCGTTGAAAGTCGAAGCCGGGAAGTCCAAGGCGGTTGACAGCATAAATTTGCTTCGGCGTGAGATGGCGTTGGATCCAATGGAAATGCCCTTTTGCCCGTGATTTCCGAAAAATTTCGTCGTGATTGGTCTCGGGTAGCACCGCGGCGATTTTCCTTGCCGCTTCCCCGGCGTCGAGAACTCGGGAGGGGTCAACATAGAGCGATTGTGACGGAAGATTAGTGGCGAGTAGAATGCCGTTGCGGTCGGTAATGTCTGCACGTTTCAGCGTGAGAAGTGCACGTTCCTCATGTGCATTTTGTGTTACGTGCGTTTCATCTCCGAAAACTGACAGCTGTACTAGCCGACTACCTAACACGACGAAACAAAGTGCGAAGATGGTGCCGGCCACGATCAAGCGAGTGCGTGCCAGTTCGAGTGGGCGCCGCGCATTGCGGGCGGTGAGTTTTTCCTCACCGCTCTCGTGAGTCATATCGTCAGCCGCGTCGCGCCAGGAGCGCACTGGAATTTCGTTCATTTCTCATATCCCAGAGGGACGGGTTCGTAGGTATAGGTGCGTAATTGCCTAGGCGTCATCGGTGCCAGGTCTAGATACTTAGACGCCAGACGCGCAAGCCGTTCAGGACGGTTGAGATGACTCCACTCTGCATTTAGCACATGTATTTTCTCTTGCTGTGTGATGGTATGACGCTCCAGCCGTTCTAATTCATTCTCAAGAGTTTGAACCTCGTAGCTAACCATCAGGAGGGCGATCGTTACGATTGCCGGCAGGCCGATCCAGAGAATGAGGGCAGGACGCACTGTCATGATGCCCCTACCCCTTTCCAAACCGGCGCATTCGTACGTTCGGCGCCGCGCAATCGCGCCGAGCGCGCACGCAGATTACTTTTTCGCTCTGCTGTGCCGGGCTTCCTTACTCGCCTGCCGAACTGCTTAAAGCTCGGTTGCGGCGATTTTATGGCAACGGTCTCCGGCATATGGCGGCTTGGCCGTGGCAGTGCGCCAGCGCGGATGTTGAGGAATGTCTTCACCCGTCGATCTTCAAGCGAATGGAAGGAGACCACGGCGAGTCGGCCGCCGGGCTTGAGTAGGCGCTCGCTGGCGGCTAACCCGCGGTCGAGTTCGCCAAGCTCGTCATTGACATAGATGCGGAGCGCCTGGAAGGTTCGTGTGGCCGGATCAATGCCGCCGCCACGACGAACAACGCCGCGCACGATATCAGCGAGTTGGCCGGTGCGCGTGATTGGCGCTTCTTCGCGCGCTGCGACGATGGCTCGCGCGATTGCCCGCGCCCGTCGCTCTTCGCCATAGTCGTAGATGAGATCAGCCAGCTTTTCTTGGGAGGCGGAGTTGATGACATTTTCCGCGCTGAGTCCGCCTGAACCCATGCGCATGTCGAGGGCGGCGTCAAAGCGGAAGGAAAAGCCGCGCGATACATCGTCAAGCTGCATTGAACAAATGCCAAGATCGAAAGCGATGCCATCAACCTCGCGTATGCCATGAGGCGCCAGCAATTGCTCCATTTCGCTAAAGCGACCTTGGATCAGGGTGAGGCGACCGGGATAGCGTGCTAACAGTTCAGCACCCCTTTCAATCGCAACTGGATCCCGGTCTATGGCGCATACGCGGCATTCAGCGGCTTCGAGAAGTCCCTGGCTATAACCGCCACTGCCGAGCGTGGAATCTACATAGGTCGCCCCATCGCGCGGTGACAAGGTTTCGAGTGTTTCAACCAGCATAACCGGGGTATGACCGCCACCTCCCATTATCAGCCAACCTCCTGCGCGCGGTTACGCGTGGCGTCATCAAATTCAGCCGAGGCGCCCGCAATGGCGTCGTTGAGCATTACTTCGCCGGTCTCTGGATTACAGACCCTGAACGTCGCCCCCATGCCAATAAAGGTGGCCGAATCTCTGATATGTGCGTGATCCATCAGTTCCCGTGTGAGAATGACTCGCCCTTCGGGGTCAAAACTCAGTCGTTCCACCTGGCCGAAAAGAGCCATTCGCGATTTGGTCAGTTTCGGTGCAAAGGGGTTGGAGCTTCCAAAATTGGCACTGAGATTTTCAAGCCAATCGATTCCCGCGCCATCGAGGGCTGGCAGGCCCTCCGGTGATGGGTACACGACTATGCCTGGAAAGCTAAGTTTGGCCAATTCATTGCGGAAATTCGCGGGAACGGAGACCCGTCCCTTACGGTCCACTTTGTTGACGGTATGGCCAGTAAATAAAGCCAAGTCCGTATCCCCCAATATTACCTGTCCCATACTTTCCGTTTGGAACCTGTGGACGGCGCAGCTACGACGCCCAATCAAGCATTTGGGACATCATGGTATATCGTGGTACATCTTGGACGTCAAACGAATTCAAATAAAAACAAGTCTTTGTGGAAAGAATTAATGGGCAGAAGAGGGAAGTTATTAACGAATTGACAGCTTAGTCGAACCGAAATCTTTCTCTGCTAGATTTAATGTAAATAACAAGTGCACGAATACTGTTCTTGATATGTTCTATTGATGACGAGAAGCTCAATTACGGCTAAACCATTTTTGGATACAAAATGTAGAGAAATATGTCTTGTATGCACAATATACAGTGTGTTGCCTCCTTATACTTGCGGCGGCAAATTAACAGCGGGTACTGCCGCAATATTGTCGAGAATTTGTGCCAGGCGGCCTGTAAGCCGGGTTCTGTATCCCGCACATAGAAAATGTATGCGGGCGATGACCATTCCTCTGGGACGCCCGTTACCTGGCGTCTCTAGCGACCGACCCGGGCGGTAACGCGAGAATTCGCTTGCCGCGTCGCGAACGGCACGGCGTACTGCCCCTATTTGGTCTTGCTCCCGGAGGGGTTTACCCTGCCACCGCCGTTACCGGCGGAGCGGTGCGCTCTTACCGCACCCTTTCACCCTTACCCACCGCGACTGTGTGGACACAAGCTGCGGCCGGCGGTTTGCTTTCTGTGGCACTTTCCCTGGGGTTACCCCCGCCGGGCGTTACCCGGC
>MDTE01149721.1_pt1 | contig 82044 bp, 80 predicted proteins | sample 811231 | NCBI WGS metagenome assembly MDTE01 (sample SAMN05326651, study PRJNA326480) | marine metagenome | isolation source: seawater | place: Indian Ocean: Red Sea | collected 2010 | reverse complement strand
TGTGTCTTCGTATGATATGCAGATTGCCCCCTCTGTAACCCTTGTACGCACTTCACTTGGCCCGGATATAATCGAAGTGTAAAGCGTTTGCCAAGCCCGCCCTCGACGCTTTCCCACAGCCGGTTGCCGGGCACGGCATCAACATCCGAGTCCCGTCACGTGCGTATCGCTCTCTATCAGCCCGACATACCGCAAAACACCAGCGCCATTCTTCGCCTGGCGGCCTGTCTCGGACTGTCCGTCGACCTGATCGAACCTGCGGGATTCGTCATGAACGACCGGACGCTGAGGCGGGTCGGAATGGACTATCTCGACCTGGTTCAACTGCAACGCCACCAATCCTGGTCGGCATATGCCGACCGGCGCACACCCGGTCAGCGCCTGGTCTTGCTGACCATGAGGGCGACACAAACGCACATTGACTTCGATTACCGCGACGACGATACGCTTCTGGTCGGGCGAGAAAGCAGCGGTGTACCGGACGAAGTCCACGACATGGTCGACGCGCGTGTCCGAATTCCGATCCGGGCCGATGCCCGCTCGCTCAATGTGGTGACGGCGCTCACGCTGGTCGCCGGGGAAGCCCTGCGGCAGCTGGACGAATTTCCCGAATAATGAGGTGACGACGGAGCATGGCAGACGAAGATCGAAAATCCCGAGCATCGACGTGGTTCGCCCGTCTGCGGGACGATATTTGCGCCGCCTTCGAGGCCATCGAGGACGATCTCGACGGGCCGATGCGCGATCAGCCGCCCGGACGCTTCGAGCGCACCGGGTGGGACCGCCAGAACGAGGACGGCTCGCCGGGCGGCGGCGGCGTCATGTCGGTCATGCGCGGCCGGGTGTTCGAGAAAGTCGGGGTCAACGTCTCGACAGTCGAGGGTATGTTTTCCGAAGAGTTCCGGCAGCGGATACCCGGCGCGGAAGATGACGGGCGTTTCTGGGCTTCCGGCGTCTCGCTGGTGGCCCATATGCAAAGCCCGCTGGTCCCGGCCGTGCACATGAACACCCGGCACATCGTGACGAGCAAGGGCTGGTTCGGCGGCGGCGCGGACCTGACGCCGATGTATCCGGACGATGAGGATACCGAACAGTTCCACGGCGCCTTCAAGGCCGCCTGCGACGCGCACGATCCGGACTACTATCCGAAGTTCAAGGCATGGTGCGACGAGTATTTCCATCTCGAGCACCGCGACGAGCCGCGCGGTGTGGGAGGCATCTTCTATGATTATGTCGACACCGGCGATTGGGAGGCTGACTTCGCGTTCACCCAGGATGTCGGCAAATCGTTCCTGAATGTCTATCCGCGAATCGTTCGCCGGCACATGGACCGGTCCTGGGAAGAGACCCAGCGGGCGCACCAGCTGCAGCGCCGGGGACGATACGTGGAATTCAATCTCCTGTACGACCGTGGCACCCAGTTCGGCCTGAAGACCGGCGGAAACGTGGAGGCGATCCTGATGTCGATGCCGCCGACGGTGACCTGGCCCTGAGGACACCCGACCAAAGGGTGTGAAGGTCTTAGTTTTCAGCTTGTGTTAGCTGGGCTAGTTTCAGACAGCAAAAAATCCCCGGCCGGAAGATCCGTTCGACGCACCCGGCAGGACTGGAGAGACAATGAACCGTATCCACCGTTATCTGATCGCGTTCTCGGCTACCTTTCTCTTCGCGGCAGGGGCCTTGTTGGCCACCGGCCCGGCGTCGGCCCAGGACCTTCCCGTCAAGGCCTTCTTCGGTCACTTCCAGGGGTCGGGCGTCGCCGAGAACAGCGACAGTCTTTATTTCGGCGTCACGGTGCGCGACCTCGATGTGAAGATCGGCGGGGAAGGTTCCGGCTTCTACGTCGAATGGACCAGTGTGATCCGCGGTGGCGGTGATCCCAACAATCCCGATATTAGACGGCGCACCCAGCGCATGTCGTTTGTGCCCGGCAACGCACCCACGGTCTTCAACGTCGCCGATCGGCAGGATCCGCGCGGCGACGGGCTCGCCTGGGCCAATATCAACGGACAGACCCTGTCCGTACATGTGATGAAGATCACTGAGTCCGGAGGGTATGTCATCCAGACTTATAACCGGACACTCGAGGGCACGGGAATGCGCCTCAAGTTTATCAATGTCGCCAACGGTGAGCCCCAACGTGAAGTCGACGCACGGCTCGTGAAGGTCGGCAACTAGACATTCATCCCAACCCGGCGGACACCCGCGCATGAAAGTTTTGTCATTCTCATGTGTCATCCTCGCCGCAGGCCTGCTGGCGGCGACCGGTGCAACAAACGCTAACGCCGAGGCAAATGTCGAGAAGTTCTTCGGATCGTATGTCGGCTCGGGCGAAGCCGAGGTTCTGGGCGAAGCGCGCAAAGAAACGCGCGACTTGGATATCACGGTCGAGCGCTTCAAGGATGACGGGTTTACCCTCAAATGGATCACCGTCATCCGCAGCGAAAACGGCGGCCGTATCGGCGATGACGTCAAGCGGCGCGAAGTCGAGGAGAATTTCGTGCCGGTCGAGGACAAGGAAAATGTCTTTATCCCCTCGCCGAAGGGCGGATTGTTCCAAAAGTCCGAACTGCCTAACCCGCTGCACGGCGACGCGGTGCGCTGGGCCTCGGTCGATGGCGATGCAATGACGGTCTATTCGCTGGCGATCAGCGAGAGCGGCGGGTCCGAACTTCAAGTCTACCGCCGCACGCTCACCCAAAAGGGTATGGACATCATATTCCTGCGCCTCCAGGACGAAGCCGTGAAGATTCGCATGTCGGGCAAGCTGGTGCGTGCGCGATAGAACCGCTAGTTCGCGGCAATTTGTTTCCGCAGTTCGTCCAGGCAGGCCGCCCCATCGGCCGCAAACCCGCCGGCCACCCACCAATCTTCAACAGCGCTCAGAAGCCGGCTGACATCCGGCCCCTCCGGCACGCCCGCATCAAGGATGTCTGCACCGCGTAGCGGAAACTCCGGGATGGGGTCGCGCACCGGTGCATCCAGCACCGCGTTCCAGGCCTCCGGCGACATTGAATGCTCTTCGGCCCAGATGATGGCCCAGCTCAGGATCACCGCATCGCGCCATCCGTCCGGTCCCAGTTCGTACAATTTGACCCGCTGGTCGTGGCTCAAATGGTTCAACAGCTGATCGCGCCGCCGCTGCGCCCGGCCGCGAAGCCAGGATTCTAGGCCGGATGGCAGTATCAGGCTCAGCAAATCCTGTTCCCGCCATGTCTCTTCCGAATCTTCGTATTCAGGCTTTTCCGGTGGTACCCGAAAGCGTACTCGGGCTTCCAGTGTCGGATGGATGACGTGACGTTCGGCCATCCGTGCCAAACGCTGGCTTTGATGGTTCGACAGGTGCAATCGACGGCTGACGGCTCCGGCAATATCCGGGTCGTCGACCAGGAGCGCGAGACGGCGCAGGGGGTCGACCTGATCGTAGTCCCTTTCGATGGCCGAGAGGCAATAGATGTAACTCTCGTGCGGATAGGTCTCGAGGTTCCGCAGTTTCGGCAGAGCGGCCGCAACCGCGTCGCGCTGGATCGCGATATATAAACCCGCGGGCGCATTCGGGCCCGACAGCAGCTTGAACAGCTCCTCACGAATCCGTTCGCCCGACAAGTTCGCGATATCCCCGGCATGGATGCTGCAGGCCTCAAGCCCGTCCGGGTCGAGCTTAGCGCCCTCGATCTGGGCGTAGAAGCGGAAGAACCGGAGAATACGCAACGCATCCTCGGCAATACGGTCGCTAGGCTCACCGATAAACCGGACCTGGCGTGCCTGCAAATCGGACAGCCCGTCGAGCGGGTCGAAGATCCGACCTTCGCGGTCGGCGTAAAGCGCGTTGAAGGTGAAATCGCGCCGCGACGCGTCTTCTGTCCAGTCATCGGTGTAGGCCACCGTCGCATGCCGGCCATCGGTTTCGACATCGACACGCAGGGTCGTGATCTGGAATTGCTTGGCACCAAACCGGGCCACCACCGTTCCGTGCTCGATGCCGATTTCAAGAAAGTCGATGCCGGCCGCCTGCAGTCGTGCCATCACGATGTCGGGCGGATGGATGGTGGCCATGTCCAAATCGCCCACCGCTCGCCGCATCAGCGCGTCGCGCACGCAGCCACCCACAAACAGGACCGCGGGACGTGGGTCCTGTTCGTCCTGGAGGGCCGCGAACACCGATGCGGCATCCGGGTCGGACATCCATTCGGGGATCGCGATTTTCTTGATGGGCGTCATATCGTACCGGCGCGTGGGTTCAGCGCCACCGGGCCTTTTCCCCCGTCAGCACCTCGTACAGGTTGACCAGCATACCGGCGGTCGCCCCCCAGATGTAACGCTCCTCGAATGGCAGTACGTAGAAATATCGCCGCTTCTCCTGAAACACGCGGCTGTGGCGCTCGTGATTGGCAGCATCGAGGACGAAGCTGAGCGGCACCTCAAACACATCTGCGACTTCACCGGGATCGATGACCGTCTCGAAGCCTGGCTCGACCAGGCCAACCACCGGGGTAATCTCGAAACCGGTTCGCACTTCATAAGTGTCCAACCGGCCGATGATCTCGGTGGAAGTTGCCGGCAGACCGATTTCCTCCTCGGCTTCGCGAAGTGCTGCGGCCTCCGGATGTGGATCGTCGTCCTCGATACGCCCGCCGGGGAAACTGATCTGTCCGGCATGGGCACGCAAATCCGCCGCGCGTTCCGTCAGGAGCACTGTAAAGCAGTCGCCATAATCGATCAGCGGCACCAGAACGGCCGCCGGCGTCAGGGGCGGCTTGGGCCGCATGCCCTCTTCGTTGAGGTCATGGTCGCCACGCCGGTTGGGTTTGGTCTCGCCGGGCTCCGCATCCGAATCATCGTGGAGCATCTGGCTCACAGCCATGCCGCTGCTGCGCCTGCGATCGAGATGCGACTGCGACTGCCTGATCCTGTCGACCAGTTGTTCGCGACCGAGATTGTTCACATTCATTCCTTCGACGGCACCAACGCGAAAAATTCTCCGCCGCTCCACACACCCAGAAGCCCCGTCTCGCCATCCTCTTCGGCCAACTCGGCCAACTGATAGAAAACCGAGCGCGTCAGGAGTGCCTCCAGACGGTCGCGGACAAGGACGTAAGGTGACGGCTCTTCGGTCGATTCGTCGAACGCCACGCGCAACGGGTGAGCCGGGCCGGCTGTCACCATTTCGTCAAGATTTGTGCGGAAGATAAGGCGCTGATCGCGGCCCGCGCCCGACACATCCATTTCCACCGCGGTGAATGGCGCATCGTCGACATCGATACGCCCTCGCTCTACAGGAGTTTCGAGCCAGTACTGTTCATCCGAATCCCGTGTCAGGACCGATGAAAACAGCGTGACCAGTGGTTTACGGCCAATCGGCGAGCCGCGATAATACCAAGTCCCGTCTCGTCCGATGCGCATGTCGAAGTGACCGCAGTCGATCGGCTCTCGCCGGGAAGGGGTCTCGTTGCGGGATTTGCCAATCCGTTCGAAGAGACCCTGGGGATTGTTGGGATCGGTACCCATTATTCGGTCACACTAGCACTCGCAGGAGCAAGGTCATGCCCACAGATGACGCCGTTCAACCGGAACTGGACGTTCCGGTCACGGACTCGATCTTCGCAGAAATCGAACGCGTAAGCGAACAGCTCACCGCCGTGCGCACGGGAATTGGTCGGGTCATCTTCGGCCAGCAGGAAATCGTCGACGAGACCATCATCACGCTACTGGCCGGCGGACATTTGCTCCTGCTTGGCGTGCCAGGGCTTGCCAAGACACGCCTGGTGGAGACGCTGGGCACCGTCCTCGGCCTCGAAAGCCGGCGCGTGCAATGTACGCCGGACCTGATGCCCGCCGACATTATCGGCTCCGAAATCCTCGATGAAACCGAAGACGGGCGAAGCTTCCGGTTCATACCGGGCCCCGTATTCACCCAGGTCCTGATGGCCGACGAGATCAACCGCGCCAGCCCGCGGACCCAGTCCGCGCTGCTGCAAGCCATGCAGGAACGTGAGGTCTCGGTCGCCGGCCAAACCCACCAGCTCCCGAAGCCATTCCACGTCCTGGCGACCCAGAACCCGATCGAGCAAGAGGGAACCTATCCCCTTCCCGAGGCTCAGCTCGACCGCTTCCTGCTGCAGGTGAATGTCGACTATCCCGACCCCGATGCTGAGCGGCAGATGCTGCTGGTCACGACCGGGCTCGAAGACCGCAAGCCGGAACAGGTGATGGACGCCGGCCAGCTCATGGCCGCGCAACAGCTGGTACGGCGACTGCCCGTTGGCGACAGCGTGGTCGAAGCGATCCTCGCCCTCGTGCGTTCCGGGCGCCCGGGCGTATCCGACCGGGAAGAGGTCTCAAAGTGGGTCGCCTGGGGCCCCGGCCCGCGGGCCAGCCAGGCCCTGATGCTGGCGACGCGCGCACGCGCGCTGCTGCAGGGGCGTGTCTCACCATCCGTGGATGACGTGGTCACGCTCGCACCCGCCGTCCTTCGCCACAGAATGTCCCTGAACTTCGTGGCCCGCGCCGAAGGGCGCACTCTCGAAGAAGTCATCGACGGCCTCTGCAGCCCGTACAAGTAGCCCCGGAACCCATTTGGCGACCGAACATCATGGCTCTCGCACCCGGCACTGAAGCCGCAACGCGCAGACGTGCCGAGGAAATCGCAGCCGCGTTCCCCTCGCTGCTCGTCGCTGCCAACCGGGTGGCAACCACCGTCGCGCAGGGCGTGCACGGGCGCCGCCGGGTCGGCCAGGGGGAGACCTTCTGGCAATACCGGCGCTACGCCTTTGGTGACAGCCCCGGCATGATCGACTGGCGACGCTCGGCGCGTTCCGACCGCCTATATGTCCGGCAGACCGAATGGGAGGCCGCGCAGAGCGTCTGGCTCTGGCCCGACCTGACGGCATCCATGCGATATCGCTCGGCCCGCAACCTGCCTGAAAAGCAGGATCGCGCTGCCGTCATGGCCCTGGCCCTAGCTTCACTGCTGACCCGGGGTGGCGAACGGATCGCCCTGCTCGACAAACCGGAACCTCCGGCCTCCGGCCGCGTGGTGCTCGACCGGGTCGCGATGACCATCCTGCACGATATGGAGCGGGACGCCGCGACCTACGACGTCCCGCCCGTCCCGGCGCTGCCGCGATACGGCACGGTCGTCCTGATCAGCGATTTCCTGGTCGATGAAGACCGCCTGATCGGGTTCCTGCGGGACATGGCGGCCCGCGGCGTCAGGGGACATTTGTTGCAAGTCCTCGACCCGAGCGAGGCAAAGCTGCCGTTTCGCGGGCGCACACGTTTCCAGGGCCTCGAAACCGAAGGTGAGATCATGGTCGGCCGCGCGGAGACCCTGCGGGACGGATATATGGACCGCCTCGCCTCGTTGCAGGATGGGCTTGCCACGTTTGCCCGGCGCGCCGACTGGTCCTACGGCGTTCACATCACCGAATCCCAACCCGAGCCCGCATTGCTGGGCCTGTTCATGGCCATGACAGAGGCGCTTCATGCGAGGGGCTGAGCACGGATGCTGAGCATCGGAACATTGTCGTTCGCCGCGCCCTGGATTCTCCTGGCGCTGATCGCTCTGCCCGTCCTCTGGTGGTTGCTGCGTGCGGTCCCGCCCGCGCCCGTGCGCGTTGCATTTCCAGCCATTCGCCTGCTGTTCGGGTTGCCCCAGCGCGAGGAAACACCCCACAGATCCCCCTGGTGGCTGCTGGCGCTTCGTCTACTCCTGGCCGCGCTGGTCATCCTCGCCATGGCGCATCCGGTGCTCGACCCCGGCCGTCTGCTGCGCGGCAACGGACCGCTGGTCATGGTGATCGACAATGCCTGGACCGGTGGCCAGAACTGGGCCGGCCGCCAGGATGCGGCCAGCGCGTTGATCGACGAAGCGGACCGTGAGAACCGGGCGATCTACATCATCACCACGGCGGTATCCCAGGCACGCACCGGGCCTGTTCCGCGTCCGCTGACACCGGCCGACGCGCGTGACCGTATCCGGTCCATCGCCCTGCAACCGTGGGGCGCGGACCTTGAGTCCGTTCTGGCACAGATCCGCAGCCTCGATCTGGCCGGGCCCGCCAACGCCGTGTGGCTTGCCAGTGGTCTGGATTCGACAGCCACCGAGCGCGACACCTCACTCGTCCGCGAGTTGCAGCAGGAGCTGGTGCGCCTCGGATCCCTGCGCTACGTGCATCCGGCGCCCGACGGGCAGGCGATCTATATATCGGGAACGGAAAGCGCTGCCGACGGCCTTCGGGTTGTCGTCTCGCGCGTCGATCAAACCGTCCCGCGCAGTGCGGCACTGGTGGCCACCGACGAGGCCGGCCGGCTTCTCAGACGCGAGGCTTTCACATTTCCCGAAGACGCCGGGGCGGCAGAAGTGTTGCTGTCGATGCCGAGCGAGCTGCGCAATCGGATCACCCGGATCGTTGTCGAGGGTTCCAGCCATGCGGCCGCCGTTCTGCTGTTCGACGAGAGCCTGCGGCGGCGGCCAGTCGGGATCGCGTCCGGCGACACCGCACAGGTGGATCAGCCGCTGATCGGCAATGCCTATTATCTGAACCGCGCGCTGGAGCCCTTCGCCGAAATTCGCGAAGGTGCCATCGACGACCTTCTTCAGCGCCAGCTCGCGGTCATGATCCTGTCCGATATCGGCAACCTCACCCGTTCCGAGATCGACGCGTTGGACAGTTGGATTGCCAAGGGTGGCGTCGTCGTCCGCTTCGCCGGGCCCAATCTGGCCGATGGCAGCGACAGCCTGTTGCCGGTGGCACTGCGCCGCGGCGGCCGTGTCTTCGGCGGCGTCATGAGCTGGGAACAGCCCGCCCGCATGGCGCCGTTCGAGGAAACCTCACCCTTCGCGACATTGGCGCCATCCGACGAGGTCATTATCCGCCGCCAGGTGCTCGCGCAGCCGTCGCCGGAACTCGCCGGCAAGACCTGGGCGCGCCTCGAGGATGGAACTCCGATTGTCACCGGAGAGCGACGCGGGGATGGATGGCTGGTCCTGTTTCACACGACCGCCAACGCCGAATGGTCGTCCCTCGCGCTGTCGGGCCTGTATGTCGACATGTTGCGGCAGTTGATCGCGCTCAGCCAAGGAGTGACCTCCGATACGAGCGCACGGCCCCTGCCACCGGTCTCGGCGCTCGACGGGTTCGGGCGCCTCGGAGAACCGCCGACGAGCAGTCGCCCCCTTCCCGCAGGTGGCGCGGACGACATCGTCCCCGGACCGCAATCCCCACCGGGATTCTACGGCAATGACCAGACGCGCCAGGCAGTCAATCTCGGGCCGGGCCTGACCCCACGGCTGTTCAACGATCACGCATCGGGTGTCGACACGGCGGTTTATGGGCCCTCGGAACAGCTCGACCTGCGCGTCTGGTTGCTGGTGGCGGCATTGGCGCTGCTTCTGGTTGACTTCCTTATCTCCCTTGTATTTCGCGGCCTGCTTCCCTGGGGGACTCGTGCCGCTGCGGCGGCGGAGATTTCTCTATTGGTTGCAGCGGCGGCGCTGGGGCCTGGCAGCACATCCGGCCTAGCCCAGACCAGCGACCGCTTCGCCCTGGAAGCGACACAGGGCACGCATCTGGCATATGTCCTCACCGGCGACACCAAGGTCGACGAGACGAGCCGCGCCGGGCTCGCCGGCCTCGGTCAAATCCTGTCGACACGCACGTCCGTGGTTCCCGGTTCGCCAATCGGTCTCGATATCGAGCGCGACGAGCTCTCGTTCTTTCCGTTGATCTATTGGCCGATGACCGAGACCCAGCATCCACTGTCCGACGATGCGCGCGGCCGCATCAACGAGTTCCTGCGTAACGGCGGCACGATCCTCTTCGATACACGGGACCAGAATCTCTCCGGCATTGGCGGTGTCGGCCCCGGCACACTGACCTTGCGTTCGCTCGTCCAGGGGCTCGACATACCGGCCCTTCTCGAAGTGCCCGCCGGCCACGTGCTGACCAAGGCGTTCTACCTACTGCACGAGTTCCCCGGGCGCTGGGAAGGCGGGCGCGTGTTCGTGCAGAAACTCGACGAACGCGTCAATGACGGGGTTTCGTCGGTGATTATCGGCGCCAACGATTATGCCGGTGCCTGGGCCATCGATCTCAACGGCCGACCCATGTTCCCGGTGGTGCCCGGCAGCGCACGACAGCGCGAGCTGGCATTTCGATTCGGGGTCAATCTCGTCATGTATGCACTGACCGGCAACTACAAGGCCGACCAGGTGCATGTCGACGCGATCCTCGAGCGTCTAGGGCAATAGGGGGAGAGCGGATCATGAGCGCATCCTCGATCGTATGGGACCCGATTCTGCCGACGGGCATCCTGATCGGGCTTGCAGTGGTGTCCGGCATCGTGATGCTGGCCGGGTTTTTTGCCCCTCGCCCGGGTTTGCCTGCACCCGGTGTGATTTGGCGCGTTCTGGCGACGGCAGGCATTCTCGCCGCCCTAGCCAATCCGTCCATCGTCTTCGAGGAACGCGAACCCCTGTCCGATATCGGGCTGGTGGTCGTCGACCGATCACAAAGCCAGTCGACCGGAGACCGCAAGGAACAATCGGACGAGGCGCTCGCCGCGATTCGGGCCTGGGCCGAGAGCCAGGACAATTTCGAACTGCGTGTCATCGAGGTGCCCGCCCCTGCGAGCGAACGCACAGGATCCGTCCCGCCACGGGACGGCACGCATCTTTATACGGCGCTCGACCAGGCGCTGATCGATATCCCCCGAGACCGGTTTGCCGGGGCGGCCCTGATCACCGACGGCCGGGTTCACGACCTGCCCGACAACCTTGCCGCACTCGACGTTGACGGCCCGGTCCACAGCATCATCACCGGCGACCCCGGCGCGGGGGATCGGAAACTCACTATCGTCCAGAATCCCGGTTTCGGCATTGTCGGCAGCACGGTCCGGCTGACCCTGCGCATCGATGAGCCCACAGCGGTCCGCGCACGACAGGCCCAGGTCAACATCCGGCGCGATGGAGAGGAAGGCGGGCGGACCATCCTGGCGCCGGTTGGCGTCGATCACAGCGTCGAGATCATTGTCGACCGCGGCGGCCCCAGCGTCTTCGAACTGTCCGTGGGCCCGGGCGCGCAGGAACTGACCGGCGCCAACAACCAGGCAGTCGTGACAATCAACGGCGTGCGCGACCGGCTTCGCGTGCTGCTGGTCTCCGGCGCCCCTCATCCGGGCGAGCGAACATGGCGCAACCTGCTGAAGGCTGATCCGTCGGTCGATCTGGTGCATTTCACCATCCTGCGTCCGCCCGAGAAACAGGACGGTACTCCCGTTCGCGAGCTCAGCCTGATCGCGTTTCCCTATCGCGAACTGTTCGAGGTCAAGCTCAACGATTTCGACCTGATCATCTTCGACCGTTACCGGCGCATGGGCGTGCTGCCGTCGATCTATCTGCGAAACATCGCCAATTATGTGGAATCGGGCGGCGCCTTGCTTGAGGCCACGGGCCCCGAAGTGACGCCTGCCACCAGCCTGTATCGCACGGCACTGGCCACGGTGTTGCCGGGCGAACCCACCGGCGAGGTCATCGACACGCCCTACACCGCCAACGTCAACGAGACAGGCCGCCGCCATCCCGTCACGGCGAATCTCCCCGGTCTTGGCCCCGACCCCGACGCCACGCCACCATGGGGGCGCTGGTTCCGTCAGATCGACGCGCGACCAAAATCGGGAACTGTCGTCATGGATGGTCCGGATGCGCGGCCGTTGCTGATCCTCGACCGTGTCGGCGAAGGCCGTGTCAGGCAGTTCCTAAGCGACCATATCTGGCTGTGGGCCCGTGGTTTCGAAGGAGGTGGCCCGCACAACGAGTTGCTGCGCCGCCTGTCCCACTGGCTGATGAAGGAACCGGAGCTTGAGGAAGATCGACTGACCGCGCTCGTCCGCGGCGGCACGATCGAGATCATCCGCCGCAGCCTGGCACCCGATCCGGAACCGGTCTCGGTGACCGGGCCCGACGGCCAGGTCCGCGAGGTCGAACTCGAGGAGCAGGGCGATGGCCGCGCCCTCGGCCGGATTGATGTATCCGATCCCGGCATCTATCGGCTCGACGACGGCACCCGAACCGCCGTCGCCGGCGTCGGGACGATCAACCCCATCGAGTTAGCGGATGTCACGGCGACCGACCTTCTGCTCCGCCCAATCGCGGCGGCGACCGGCGGCGGAATGACGCTATTCGCCGAAACCGGCGCACCCGATCTGCGAAGGGTGCGTGCAGGGCGGGCCTTGAGCGACACCTCATCACAACGCAGTTCCTCACGCTGGATCGCATTCCAGCGCAACAATGCCAGCGCCATTCTGGGCGTTCGCGAACTGCCCTTCGTGCCGGCGCTTGTCCTGTTGCTCGTCATCGGCACGCTGCTGCTCGGCGCATGGCGTCGCGAAGGGCGCTGAACAACCGGCCACCCACTTGCCGAACGGCCGCGCCCATATCAAAGAAACTATATGGTTAAATATAATCTCGACCGGACGTTTTCGGCGCTCGCCAATCCGACCCGGCGCGCCATTCTCGCCCGGCTGGCGGGCGGACATGCAACCGTCGGCGAACTGGCCGCACCGTTCGACATGTCGTTGCCGGCCGTATCCAAACACCTGAAGATGCTCGAACAGGCCGGCCTGATAGAACGCCAGCGCGACGGCCGTCGGCAGATATGCCAGATAAGCCCCGAGCCACTGCAGGACGCCGATGCGTGGTTGGCCCGCTACAGGGCCTTCTAGGAAGGTAGCTTCGATTCCCTGGCGCACTTTCTCGGAGACGAGCCCAGCAAGAAGGACAGAAGCCATAAGTGACGCCTCCGAAGTCTCGGAGACCCCGGCGAGCACGCGGACCATCACGCTGTCGCGCAACTTTGCCATCCCCGTACAACGTCTGTTCGATGCCTGAGCGGATCCGGAGCAGACCTGCCGCTGGATGGGGCTACACAACACCGATTCCTGGGTAGATGAATGGAATTTTTGCGTCGGTGGAAACTACGTAATCGTCATGATTTCGGACGAGGGCAACGAATTCCTTGCGCATGGTGTTTTTCAGGCCACCAACCAGCCAAACAGGCTGGCCACGACCTGGGCCTGACAGCATGAAGACTTCATGAAGGGGATCGAAACATTGCTGGATCTGGAACTCATGCCGGCACCTGGACGAGCGCGCTGGAGTGCCTGGAAGAGTATGTGAACGCTTGACGGCCGGTCGACTGGACATTGCGGACCGGACGACCGATGTAATGCCCGAATTGGAACAATCAGGGTAATGAAGATCGAACATGGGCATCATGATCGACGGCGTGTGGAGCGCAGAAGAAAAGAAGCGTGGAGACGACGGCGAGTTCAAACGGCCGGAGACGTCGATTCGCAACTGGATCACGGCAGATGGCAGCGCCGGCCCGACCGGTGAGGCCGGGTTCAAGGCTGAGCCGGGTCGATATCACCTGTATATCTGCCACGCGTGCCCTTGGGCCCACCGAACCATGATCTTCCGTGCACTGAAAGGCCTGGAAGACGTGATCACGGTATCGATAGTGCACTGGTACATGGCCGAGAACGGGTGGACGTTTGCGCCTGGCGAAGGGGTCGTCTCGGATCCGGTTCTCGACGCCGACTATCTGCATCAGATCTACACCAAGGCCGATGCCCATTTTACAGGCCGTGTCACCGTCCCGGTGCTCTGGGATTTGCAGACAGACACCATGGTCAGCAATGAATCCTCCGAGATCATCCGGATGCTCAACAGCGCGTTAGACGCGTTCGCGGCGCATCCCGAGCGGGACTTCTATCCCTCGGAACTACGGCCCGAGATCGATGCGGTGAACGAGCGTGTCTATGCCACAGTCAACAACGGCGTATACCGGTGTGGCTTCGCGCGCAGCCAGGATGCCTACTCCGCCGCGGTGACCACTTTGTTTGAAACGCTCGACTGGCTCGAGGACCGCCTGTCCGCGCAGCGCTATCTCGCCGGTGATCGGATCACCGAGGCGGACTGGCGCCTGTTCACCACCTTGTTGCGCTTCGACCCGGTCTATCACGGCCACTTCAAGTGCAACATACGGCGGCTGATCGACTATCCGAACCTTTGGAACTACACCCGCGAGCTTTACCAGATGCCGGGCGTGGCATCGACGATCAACCACGATCACATCAAGGCCCACTATTACTCGAGCCATGAGACCATCAATCCAACCCGGATCGTCCCCGTCGGGCCCGATATCGATTTTCTCACCCCTCATAATCGCGATGAACTGAAAAGCGCCGCATGATCCACGTCACAACGCTCGAGCAACTTGGCCATTTCCACAACGACTGGCTCGACGCCCATCATCACTTCAGCTTCGCGAGCTATATGGACCCGAACCGCATGGGCCTGGGGCCGTTGCGCGTGTGGAATGATGACACGATCGTTGCGGGCGGCGGGTTCCCGCCGCACGGCCACAACGATATGGAAATCATCACCTATGTCCGGTATGGAGCCATCACCCATGAAGACAATTTGGGAAATCGCGGCCGCACCAAAGCCGGCGATGTCCAGATCATGAGCGCCGGCACGGGTATCCAACATTCGGAATTCAATCTCGAGAACGAGACGACCCAGATCTTCCAGATTTGGATCATGCCCGACCGCGCCGGCCACCCCCCAAGCTGGGAGACCAAAACATTCCCACGCGGCGACCGGGCCGGAGAGCTGGTGCTACTCGCATCCGGGCGAGCGGGCGATGCCGGCCTCGGTGCGCCGGTTATACATCAGGATGCCGCGCTGTTCGGCGCAACCCTGACCGAGGGTCAGACCGTAACCCACAGATTCTCCGAAGGGCGGTGCGCCTATCTGGTGCCGTCCCGCGGGGTCGTGACCGTGAACGGCGTCCAGGCCACGGAACGGGCCGGTGTTACCATCATCGACGAAGTCGAAATCGAAATCACCGCCCGGAGCGAAGCCGAAATCGTCCTCGCCAACCTTCCGTAGTCCGGACGGCAGACATCAAAAGGAGGAATTGGGGCCCTCGAGGAACGCGATTTCGTCGGCCGTGCTTTCACGACCGAGAATCTGGTTGCGATGCGGAAACCGCCCGAACTGCTCGATAATTTCATGGTGACGGATCGCGAATTCCAGCGCGAGTTCGCTATCCTCCACACCCTCCTCGGCTAGCTGGCGGAACAGTGCGACGCAGCGCTCCTGACCTGTCAACACCTCGCTGTGCATGAGGGGCATATATAGAAACTTGCGCTCATCATGATTTAGCGCGGCATCGTCGCTGCGAGCGAGAGCACACTTGGTGAAAGACAAGGCCACATCGTCCGCCGACCAGGCCTCGGGCGAATCCCGGTAGATATTTCGCGAGAACTGGTCGATCAGGATGATCTGGGCGAGGCAGCCACGAGGTGTATCGGACCACCGCACAAAGGCTCCATTGCGCGCCGACGCAACCGCATCGCCAAATCATGTGCGCAGCTCCGCATCGAACGCATCGCTGCGCTCGAACCAGTTTTCCGGGTCGGTTTCGTTGAACCAGAAATCGAGAACATCATCGGGTGCAATCGTCATACGCGCGATCCTTGCGGTTTAGTTCGTCTGCCACGATTGATATACACCCACCTCACGGTTTGCATCTGTTTCGAAATGACCAACAAGCTCAATCGAGATTCCATCCGCGACGGCCACGTGTACCGCATGCTCAAGGAGCAGGAGCATGTGACCAACATACGCCCGTTGGCCGATGCTGAGCGCGCGGAAGCCCTGTCGCGCTTCTATGCAGACGCACCCGACGGTGATGTCTGGGTGTTCGGCTATGGCTCCCTCATCTGGAACCCGGCGATCCACTACACAGACCGCCGCACCGCCCGCATCTGGGGCTATCACCGCTCATTCTGCCTGCAAACGCCACTGGGTCGTGGAACCCCGGAAAATCCCGGCCTCGTCCTCGCCCTCGACCGCGGCGGTTCGTGCGCCGGCGTCGCTTACCGCCTCCCGGCCGGCCGCGAGCGCGACGAGCTACGCGTGGTTTGGGACCGGGAAATGGCGGTCGACAGCTACCGGGCCAGCTGGGTGCGCGCCCAAACCGCGGACGGCCACGTGAATGCGATCACATTCGTGATCAATCGCGCCGCCGACCGGTATGTGGGCCGATTGCCCGAGGACGTCGTTGTCGACCGACTCGCAAACGCCGAGGGCTATCTGGGGACCAGCGCGGAATATCTCGAAAATACGGTTGCTCATATGCGCGAATGCGGCATCACAGACCGCTACATGTTTCGCCTGCAGCGCCTCGTCGCGCGCGAACGGGCGAACGGCCAGCAGTCCTGACAGAATCAATTTCGAAGAGTTGGCTGGGGCGGCAGGATTCGAACCTGCGATCACGAGATCAAAACCCGATGCCTTACCGCTTGGCTACGCCCCATCGACCAGCTTGGTCTATATCGTTCCTGCCGACCGCTCTGCAAGCCGCCGTTGCGAATGAAGCCGCTAATCGCTGCTTTTGTGAATATTGCCGTCGGCTTTAACCAATTCCAGATCGGCTTCCATCATTTCCTTCACCAATTGCGAAAACGGGGTGGTATGCTCCCAGCCCAAAACCCGCTTTGCCTTGGCCGGATCACCCAGCAGCAAATCGACCTCCGTAGGGCGGAAATAGCGCGGATCGATCGCAATCAGCTCATCGCCGGACTTCGCGTCATATCCCACTTCATCGACGCCCTCGCCGCGCCACGCGATCTCTCGACCCACCTCCTTGAAGGCAAGCTCGACGAATTCCCGCACGGCGTGGGTTTCCCCCGTCGCCAGAACATAGTCATCTGACTCTTCCTGCTGAACGATCCGCCACATTCCTTCGACATAGTCGCGGGCGTGACCCCAGTCGCGCTTCGCATCCAGGTTGCCGAGGAACAGCTTGGACTGCAGGCCCAGCTCGATGGCCGCCACCGCACGGGTGATTTTTCGCGTTACGAAGGTTTCACCGCGGGTCGGGCTCTCATGATTGAATAGAATCCCGTTCGAGGCGTGCATGCCATAGGCCTCACGGTAGTTCACCGTGATCCAGTATCCGTAGAGCTTGGCCGCGGCATAGGGACTGCGTGGATAAAACGGTGTGGTCTCGCTCTGGGGTGTTTCCTGCACCTTGCCGTAAAGCTCCGACGTGGACGCCTGATAGTAGCGCGCCGAATCCTCGAGTTTCAGGATCCGGATTGCCTCCAGCAGCCGAAGCGCCCCGATCCCATCGGCATTGGCCGTGTACTCGGCGGTCTCGAAGCTCACCTGGACATGACTCTGCGCCGCCAGATTATAGATCTCCGTCGGCTGCACCTCCTGGATCAACCGGATCAGGTTGGTGGCGTCCGTCATATCGCCGAAATGCAGATGGAACTGCACCCCGGATTCGTGTGGATCGCGATACAGGTGATCGACCCGTCCGGTGTTGAAGGAGGAGGAACGGCGCTTAACACCGTGAACCTCATAACCTTTCTCCAGCAGAAGCTCTGCAAGATAGGCTCCATCCTGACCGGTCACGCCAGTGATGAGGGCGATGTCCTTGGCCATATGTGTGACTCCGCGCGGCTGCAAGTGGTGCTAAAATTCGTGCCGGGTTATGTGCACGATGACGGGCGGCGCGACTATACTTACCGACCCGAAGACCAGACAAGGCCGGCATCCGAGTAACGGGTGGCGAAGGCAGCGAAGAAGACACCGAAAACGACCTCTTGGAAAATCGCCGAGATCAGCGTTGAGGCACGGGCAATCGCGCGCGCAACCTCGCGTGCCAACAAACAGACGATTGGCCAGTGGCTGAGTGAAGTGACCCTGTCGGCAACGGAAAGTTTACCCGAGGCCGACCCCGGGGCTGCGGCGTGCAGCGGAATCCAATGTCCTGGAAGCACAGTCCTCGCTCGCGAACATTCTGGCCGCATCCCCCGTGTCACGCGACAGCCTGACCGAATCCTATTTCTGGTATCGGGTCGCCGATGCGAACGGTGACAGCAATGCGGCAGACCGTGGCGACCAGATCACCGCCCGACTGACCCCGGAAGAGCGCGCCGATATCAACCGGCGCGCGTCGGACTTCATCGCCAAGAATATTGTCCGCAAGGCACCACCCGCTCCGACCCCGTCGGCCGCCCGATCGACAGCCACAACTCCACTCGCACCGGCGGTGGCAAACACGGCGGCTGATTCGGCTCAGGTTCGGGAGATCCAAACCCTATTGTCGGCCCTCGGGTTCCGGCCCGGGCCGGCCGATGGCGCGATGGGACGACAAACACGCGACGCCATTTGCGAATATCAGCGTGAGCTGGGTTTGGACGTCGATGGCGAGCCCTCGAGCGAGCTCCTGGCGCACCTGCGACAAATCTCGGGCATCGGCAACTAGGCAGCAGGCCGATCAGAGGGTCCTTGTCGATTGGGCCCACCATTCGGGACGTTCTTGGCAAACCAACGAATGCGCGCGCGCGCAGGATTCCTGATCAGGAAATACCCCGAAACAGGTCGGCCCGCTTCCGCTCATGCGCACCAACTGACAATCGGGCTGGCGAGACAGGCGTCCGAGCACATCTGAAATCTCCGGGCAGAGCGAAACTGCCGAATCGGTGAGGTCATTGCGTTGCGCTGCGAGGTAATCGAGAAACACCGATGTCGAATTCAGATAGGCCGGTGCGGGCGGCGCGCGATCCAGTGCCCCCTCCTCCGCAACATACGCCTTGAACACGTGCTCGGTGCTTAACGGCACATTGGGGTTCACCAGGAGCAGGTGCAACGACGGGCACGCGGGAATTGGGGTCAGGACCTCACCGATGCCCTCCACCCAAGACGATCGGCCGGCAAGGCATACCGGCACATCAGCACCCAACTCACGGGCAAACGGCAGAATGTGAGGATCGGTTTCATCAACATGCCAGAGCCGGCAAAGCGCACGGATCGCCGCTGCGGCATCGGCTGATCCGCCGCCAAGACCCGCTGCGACCGGTATTTCCTTTTCGAGCGCGATCCGAAAGTCGCCGGATTGGCCGAGCGCCGCCGCCAAACCGCTGACCGCGCGTATGACCAGGTCTTCAGTGGGCTGTTCCGGCAACGCGTCGGCATACGCGCCATCGCGCGAAAGGGAAAGCTCTGCGGAGGGTTCAAGGGTCAGCGTGTCGCCGAACTCAGTGAAGACTATGAGGCTTGCCAGCGCATGGTAGCCGTCTGGGCGCAACGGTCCGACATGCAGGGACAGGTTGAGCTTTGCGGGTGCCGGTTCGCGGATGGCAGACGCGTGTGGTATCGCTTCGTCCACGAACGCGCCGTTCAGATGTCTCGGTTCTTGCCTGGCGGCAGGGGCTCGGGAACCTTCTTCCCGTCCAGCTTAAGACGGATATCCGCCTCCAGCTCCGCATCCGGTTCGAGCGACAGTGCACGGATCCACTGGAACTCCGCCTCCTGTTTTCGCCCAACGATCCAGTAGGCATCGCCCAGGTGATCGTTGATCACGGGATCTCCCGGTTCTAGTTCGACGGCGCGCTCGAGATGCACAACCGCCTCTTCAAAATCACCCATACGGTAGAGAACCCAACCTAGGGAATCGGTAATGAACCCGTCCCGCGGGCGCTTGGCGACCGCCGTCTCGATCATTTCCTTGGCGCGCTCAAGCTGCACACCCTGCTCGACCCAGCTGTACCCGAGATAGTTGAGCACCAGCGGCTGATCGGGCTCGAGTTCGAGCGCACTCAGGAAATCCTTCTCCGCCCGGTCCCAGAGCTTCGCACGCTCCAGCGCAATGCCGCGCGTATAGAGCAGGCGCCAGCCCGGTTCCTGGCCGAGACGCTCAATCGCCAGGTCATAGGCCGCAACAGCGTCGTCGAACTGCTGGTCGATCCGCAGTAGATCGGCCAAAGCGCGGGTCGCATCCGCGCGTTCCGGACGTTCGTACGACATGCCGCGCAACAGCCGGATCGCTTCGCCCGTCTCGCCCTGACTGTGCATCGCATCGGCCATACCGAGCCGGGCATACCAACTGTATGGCGAGGATGCATCGATCTGCTGGTAGACCTCCGTTGCCAGGTCCACCCGGTCGCGTGCCTCAAGCAATTGCGCCAGCGAGAACCGGCTTCCGGCATTGCCGGGTTCCAGATGCAGCGCCATGCGAACAAACAGGAGCGCCTCCGTTCGCAACTGCTCACGACTCAGGAGGCTGGCGATATTCCGGAACACTTCCGAGACACCCTGGCAAACATCCGCGATCGTGCGGTCCGGCACCTCGCGACCGTCGATAACAGCCTGGACGGGTTCGATCAGAAGGGTCTGCGGGTTCTGGGACCGAAATTCTGCGACCAGTGTGGATGCTTCCTCGGGCTGACCCGCTCGCACCAGATATCTTGTGAATGAATCGATGAGTTGCAGTGACGGCCGGCCGCCGGAGGCTTCGAGTGTCTTGCGGTACGCGGCCTCGGCTCCGGCGGTATCGCCGCCGAGATCAAGTATCAGTGCCTGATGAAACCCCGCGACCGTCGCGAGACCGTTGCGGCCTGCCATGGCATTCAGCGCAGCCGCGGCTTCGTCCGTCTGGCCCTGCCCCGCCAGAGACCAGGCCCGCAATAGCGGAGCAATGATCGCGTTGACACCGGTATTGGGCACGCTGTCCAGCAGGCTGCTGGCTTGCACGAACTGCCCGGCCTGCAACGCCCGCACGATCAACGTATATATGACCAACGGGTCGGATGAGCGTGTCACGATCAGTTCGTCGGCGATCGAGGCCGCCGCATCGAAATTTCCGGCCCCGACAAGAACCAGATGCGCGCGCCGCTTCAACAGCTCGCTGCTCGGAATCTCGTCGAGCACCTGCATCGTCAAATCTGCGGCGGCGGCGAGGTTCCCTACGGCTTCGGCATGGCGGGCGGCCAGGAAGCGGCCGGCGGCGGACGCCCCGGGGACGACGGCCCCCCCCTCAATATCCGCCTGCAATCCCGGAGGAGCGGCGCGCCCGAAGGTCGCCGCGCTCGCGGGCATGACGGCCACCGTCAACATCGCGGCCAGGGCGATCCCGGCTTGAATAGGGGTGTTCATGGATATCACGTCGCTCGGCTGTCTCAAGAACATGTATTCCTGTCACACAGGTGTGTCGAATCTTGCCACACCGCAACACGCGGCCATCACACGTTGTTGTGACGGTTTCGTCGACTACATATTGGGATAGTTGGGCCCGCCGCCGCCCTCGGGTGCCACCCACACGATATTCTGGGTCGGGTCCTTGATGTCGCACGTCTTGCAGTGAACGCAGTTCTGGGCGTTGATCTGAAGGCGCGGGTTTGAGCCGTCATCGTCGGTCAGAATCTCGTAGACCGAGGCCGGGCAGAAGCGCTGCTCGGGCGCGTCGTACCGCTCCAGGTTGACCGTGATTGGCACGTCCGGATTCTTCAGAGTCAGGTGGGCCGGCTGATTCTCCTCATGATTGGTGTTCGAGATGAACACCGAGGACAATTTGTCGAAGCTCACCTCACCGTCAGGCTTGGGATAGTCGATCGGCTGGTGCTTGCTCTTCTCCTCAAGCACTTCGTGATCCGCGTGTCCGTGCTTCAGGGTCCACGGTGCGTTGCCCCGCAGAACAACCTGGTCGAACCCCGACAACAGAGTGCCCATCAGCAGACCGAACTTGAACGACGGTCGGAAGTTCCGTGCCTTCTTCAGTTCCTTATAGGCCCAGGATTCTTTGAAGGTCGCCGTGAACCCGGAAAGAGTGGTCGCTGGCGCCTCGCCGGACAGTTCCGCGAATGCCGCCTCGGCGGCCAGCATCCCGGATTTCATCGCCGTGTGGGTCCCCTTGATCTTCGGCACATTCAGGGTGCCCGCCTCGCAACCGATCAGTGCGCCTCCGGGGAAAACCATTTCCGGCAGAGACTGCACCCCGCCTTCGTTCAACGCCCGCGCACCGTAGGACACGCGCTTGCCGCCCTCAAAGGTGGGGCGCACGGACGGATGCGTCTTGAATCGCTGGAACTCGTCGAACGGCGACAGGTAGGGGTTCTTGTAGTCGAGCCCAATCACGAACCCCACCGCCACCTGGTTGTCTTCGAGGTGATACAGGAACGACCCGCCATAGGTCTTCGTATCGAGCGGCCACCCAGCCGTGTGCATAACCAATCCAGGTTGGTGCTGGTCCGGGTCTATCTCCCACAGCTCCTTGATGCCGATCCCATAGGTCTGCGCCTCCGCGTTGGCGCGCAAATCGAACCGCTCCATCAGCTGGCGGCCCAGATGTCCCCGGCAGCCCTCGGCGAAGAAGGTGTAGCGCGCGTGTAACTCGATGCCTTGGGCATAGTTCGCCGTCTGTTCGCCATCGACGCCGATTCCCATATCGCACGTCGCCACACCGCGGACGGCACCATCCGCGTCAAACAACACTTCGCTCGCCGCGAAGCCCGGATATATCTCCACCCCGAGCGCCTCGGCCTGCTCTCCCAGCCAGCGGCACAGATTTCCCAGAGAGATGATGTGGTTGCCATGGTTCTTCAGCGTCGGCGGCAGCAATGCGGTCGGCAGCGACGTGGAACCGTTCTCGCGCAGGAACAGAAACTTCTCTGCACTGACCGGTGTGCGAATCGGCGCGTCCATCTCGCGCCAGTCCGGAAGCAACTCATCGAGCGCGCGCGTTTCCAAAACCGCGCCGGACAGGATATGGGCCCCGACCTCGGAGCCCTTTTCCAGCACACAAACCCCCAGTTCCCGGTCGTTTTCGGCGGCCAGCTGCTTCAACCGAATGGCAGCGGCCAGACCAGACGGCCCCGCCCCAACGATCACAACATCGTAGGGCATCGATTCCCGTTCGACGGCATCCTCGGTCATGCTAGAAATCTCCAAACTCGGTTGCGCCGACTGCCAAGGAACCATGACCCATCGCGAATCACAAGCTGACGGTTATCCCGTCTCGGTCCTTGGGCAACAGCCCCGCGAGCCGGCATGACCGACACCGCTGCACAGCGCCAGGAACTGGTCGCGGCACTGCGATGGCAGCTTGACGCCGGGGCCGACGAGGCAATCCTCGACGCACCCGTTGACCGGCATTTGGCGGTGGAAAAAAAGCCAACGGCGGCACCTTCAGCAGCACAGGCAAACCCGTCTGCGCGCGTGGATACGCCGCCACCCGCACCAATACTCGAACGCCAAACGGCACAACCGCCCCGACTGGAGACCGCCGACACGGTCAACGACAGCGCACGCGCGCTGGCACTGTCGGCGAACGATCTTGCCGGCCTGCGCGAAGCTCTGGCGGGCTTCGATGGTTGCGCACTAAAGGCAACGGCAACGAACCTTGTCTTCGGGGCCGGCGCGGAATCGGCCGATGTCATGTTAATCGGCGAGGCCCCCGGACGCGACGAGGACAGGGAGGGTATGCCGTTCGTCGGCGCCAGCGGACAGTTACTGGATGCCATGCTCGATTTCCTCGACCTCGGGCGCAGCCGGAATGTCTACATCACCAACATCCTGCCGTGGCGGCCGCCAGGAAACCGGCAGCCAACCGGCGCGGAAATAGCCGCATGCCTGCCGTTCCTGGAGCGCCACATCGCACTCGTCGCACCGCGTATTCTTGTTTTCCTAGGCGGCACGTCGGCCAAGACGCTCCTGAACCGGACCGAAGGAATCACCCGGTTGCGCGGCCAGTGGTACGACTATGCATCCCCGACGCTCGAGACAGCCGGGATCGGCGGGTTGCCGGCCATGGCGACGCTTCATCCAGCTTACTTGTTGCGGCAACCGGCACAAAAGCGTTCGGCATGGCTCGATCTGATCGCGGTTCGCGAGAAACTGGATGAGCTGAAATACGGCGGTGAACATTAACGAAATGTGAAGGCCACGCCCGGCAACTTGCCGACCGGTCAGGGCCGGTTGTATGTATGCGCGGCGCGGGGACGGAGGCACCAGGACTTTGAAGACCGGGATTGTCATTTCAATTGCAGCGGTAGCGCTGTTGGCGCTGTCGACGGCAGGTATTGCCCAACAGCCGAAACCGCGACCGGTAGAAACAGCGCTGGTCGGCCCGGGTACCATGCTGATCCCGGGGCTGAGCACCGTCGAGGGCGTACTGTCCGCAGCCGACGCCGCCCGCTACCAGCGCGTCTTCGCGCTTCAGAAATCCGGTTCGTGGAAAGCCGCAGATGCGATCATCCGGCGCATCCAGGACCGTCAGCTTATGGGCCATGTCCTGGCCCAGCGCTATCTGCATCCCACCAAGTATCGCTCACGCTTCACCGAGCTGCGCGACTGGATGGCCGACTATGCCGATCATCCCCAGGCCAGACGCATTCACCGGCTCGCCGTTCTGCGCCAGCCCAAGGGCGCACGCGCGGCGAAAGCCCCCATCACCCACCGGCTGTCCGTCAGCGGTGAAACCGTTCGCAAGGCATCCGAGGGTCGCCCTCTCTATTCACGCGCTTCCACGCGCGACAGCAGGAACAAGCAAAGCGAAATTCGCCGCCGGGTTGCGCGGGGCTGGCCGACGGGAGCCAAACAGATCCTCGAGCAGCGCCTGACACAGCGGCGCCTGGACAACGCCCAGATTGCGCATGCCTGGCGCGATATCGCCCGGGGATATTTTCGCGCCGGCAAGGACAGGGAAGCCCTCGATGCCGCCTGGGCGGCCGATGTGGCGGCACCCGGAGGCGCACCGCTGGCCTACTGGTGGGGTGGACTGGCGGCCTGGCGCCTCGGACGATTCGAGGACGCCGAATCCCTGTTCGCGACTTTGTCGCGCGCAACGAACGCGGCCAATTCTCTCGTCGCCGCGGGAAGCTTCTGGGCCGCGCGCGCAGCGCTGACCAATGGACATCCGGACAGGGTCACGAGCTTCCTCGAAAATGGCGCCGTCCATGAACGGCACTTCTATGGGCTGCTGTCACGACGCGCACTCGGCGTGACCGACGATTTCGGATGGCGGAAACCCGATCTCCAGTTCGGCGGTTTTCGGGACATTGTGGACGCCCGCATAGGCGCCCGGGCCGTGGCGCTCCTTCAGGTGAACCGCGAACACGAGGCCGAGCTTGAGCTCCTCAACCTCGCAGCCGAACAGTCCGCGTTGCTGCCCGATGTCCTGGCGCTCGCCGCCCATGCAAGCCTGCCGGCCGTGTCCCTCAAACTTTCGGGCTTTGCCGAGGACGGGACCGCTCTGGCTGCCGCCTACCCGCTACCCGGCTGGGCACCCGAGGGCGGATACGCCATCGACCAAGCACTGGTTTTCGCGTTCGTGCGTCAGGAATCGGCGTTCAACCGCCGGGCGAAAAGCCGCGTGGGTGCGCGCGGACTCATGCAGCTGATGCCGCGCACCGCCAGCTTTGTCGCGCGCGAACGCACATTGCACGGCCGCGGCAAGTATCGGCTGTTCGAGCCCGAGCTCAACCTGTCGCTGGGCCAGAGATATATCGAACTTCTGATGTCGGAGAACACCATCAAGGCGAATCTGTTCCGGGTCGCGGCGGCGTACAATGCCGGGCCGGGCAATTTGCGCAGTTGGGAACGCGCGTTGTCCCATGGCGATGATCCGCTCATGTTCATCGAAAGCCTGCCGTCGCGTGAAACGCGATTGTTCGTCGAGCGAATCCTGACGAATCTGTGGATCTACAGAAATCGTCTCGGACAGGACACGCCGTCGCTCGACGACATCGTTGCCGGGCGTTGGCCAACCTATCTGGCGCAGGATTCCAATGGCAAAAACTGATTCGGCTTCGGAATTTCGACCGGTCCGCATCGCCGTCATGACGGTTTCGGATACCCGTACGGCCGCGGACGACACTTCCGGCGACACGCTTGCCGCGCGCATCACCGAGGCGGGGCACGAACTGGTCGACAGAACAATCGTCCGCGATGAGCGCGCCGCCATCGCCGACCAGTTTCGCTCCTGGTCCGACAATCCCGATATCGAAGTCGTGATCTCGACCGGGGGGACGGGCGTCACCGGACGCGACGTCACACCGGAAGCATTGTCCGATGTCATCGAAAAACGCGTCGACGGATTCGGCGAGCTGTTTCGCTGGATCAGCTTCCAGAAGATCGGTACGTCGACGGTGCAGTCGCGCGCAGATGCGGGTGTGGCAAACGGCACCTATATCTTCGTTCTTCCCGGTTCCCCCGGGGCCTGCAAGGACGGTTGGGACGGCATCCTGAAGGACCAGCTGGACATTCGTCACAAGCCCTGCAATTTCGCCGAACTGCTGCCGCGGTTGCGCGAGCACGAGGCGCACGAATAGCGCGGACCGCGGTGACGGACGAACTCGATCCCAACCTTGTTGTCGACCGACTTTTGAATGCCGGAATTGTGGCCGGTATCTCAGGCCGCGATCTGTCCGTTCTGTCCACCAAGGGAATCTCCCACGACCACTGGCGGGTCGGCGACACCAAGCTGGTGCTGCGCATCCCGCGCATGAACCAATGGGGCCTGCCGCCCGAGACAGCGCTGGCATACCAGGCTGCCGCCTTCGAGCGCGCCTCCGCATGCGGCCGCACACCCTTGTGCCGAGGCGTACTCGACCCCGGGCCCGAACTGCCGAGCGGCGCCTTGCTGATCGACCGGATTGACGGGCGCACACCACGCCTTCCCGAAGATCTGACAGCCATCGCCGACACTCTGGCACGCATCCACGGCCTGCCCGTGCCCGACGAAAAACTCCGCGCGCCTCTACAGGTTCACCGCAATCCCGTCTCCTCGACGCTCCAGGTGATCGAGGAGCAGGCCGCGTTTCTGTCCGACGCCGGCCTCGACCCTGAAGCCGAGGCCGGTATTCGGGAAGACCTGACCTGGGCACGCAAATTTGCGGGTCGCGGCGAACCTGATTTTGCGTTGAGCCTGGTATGCACCGACGCCCATCCGGGCAATTTCCTGTTCGATGCCGAAGGCGCCGCCTGGTTCGTCGATCTCGAAAAGGCGCTCTACGGTGCCGTGCCCATCGATCTTGCCCATGTCACGCTGGCGACCTCGACGGGCTGGGATCCCGATTGCGAGGGCACGGCTTCACGCGACGATGTGCAGCGTTTCTATCAACATTATCTCGACCGTGTCGGGCGCGATCGGGCTGCTGAACTCGGGCCGTGGCTGCTGCCCCTGCGCCGACTGACCTGGCTGCGCACCATGACGTGGTTCGTCCGTTGGCGTGCCGAGTGGTCCCATTCCGATCACGCGGCGATGCGCGACGCGCGCATGACAGCCCATGTTCAGGCCCATCTGGACCAATGCTTCGCCCCCGAAAACGTCGCCGCGGCCCGTGGTGACTGGCTGGCACCCGAAGCCCTGACGATCTGAAACTTCGTTTCGTGTTCCGAACCGTCGGCAACACCGGCATTATGTTCTTGTTTTGTTCTAATGTGGGCCACATATTTCAGACATGGACCAGACAGCACCCCCCCCCCGCACCGACATTTCGGAAGACGGCCTTGTTTCGGACGTGCCGGACCGACCACGCGCCGGACGCGGCGCGATCAGCAACCGCAACGGCCGTTTCGAACGACATCGCGCGGAACATTTCGACGATGGCTGGCAGACCGATGAAGATGATCCGTTGCCCAGGCTCGACACGACCGTCACCTTCGACCGGACCCGGTCGATCATTGCGCGCAACGATTCGCCCGACATCGGCTTCGATCGGTCGATCAATCCCTATCGGGGATGTGAACATGGCTGCGTCTATTGCTTCGCCCGACCGACCCATGCCTGGCTGGGCCTGTCACCCGGCCTCGATTTCGAGACCCGGCTGTTCGCCAAACCGAACGCCGCCGAGCTTCTTGAACGCGAACTCTCCAAACCCGGATATCGGCCGCGAACCATCGCCATGGGCACGAACACCGACCCCTATCAGCCCGTCGAACGGCGCCTGAAGATCACGCGCGCGATTCTTGAAATGCTGTCCGCGCACAATCACCCGGTCTCGATTGTCACCAAGAGCGGTCTCGTTGTTCGCGACCTGGACATTCTGGGGCCGATGGCCGAACGGGGCCTGGCCAGCGTCGGCATCTCGGTCACCACCCTAGACGCAAAACTCGCGCAGATCATGGAACCACGCGCGGCGCGGCCCGAGCGACGGATCGAGACCATCCGCATGCTCGCCGCCGCCGGAATTCCGGTCACCGTGATGGCGGCGCCGATGATCCCCGCCATAAACGACCACGAACTTGAAGCGATCCTGATCCGTGCCCGGCAGGCCGGCGCCAGCCACGCCAGCTATATCCTGCTGCGCCTGCCGCTGGAATTGCGGGAACTGTTCGGCGAATGGCTGACGGCGCATTTTCCCAAGCGCAAGCAACGGGTGCTCAGCCGCTTGCGCGACATGCGCGGCGGCGATCTGTACCGGAGCCGGTTCGGCGAACGGATGCGCGGCACCGGACAGGACGCCAAGCTGCTGGAGAAACGATTCCGGGTCGCGGCCCGGCAACAGGGGTTTTCGAGCGAACCCACCCTGCTAAACACGGAGAGATTCCGCCGGGCCATGCAACTCGACACCGGCGCGGACCAACTGAATCTGTTTGCAGAAAACACGAACTGAAATCCCCTGAGCGCCTGCGGCTTTGTGCTAGCTTGCGCCCGAGATGCTGTCGAACGATGAACTTCTACCGCTTGCCGTTGTCGCCCTGGTCGCGCTCTCGTTCGGCATCTTTCTTACCCGCCTGAAACAGCCCGCCGTCGTCGGCTACATCATCGCCGGGCTAGTACTCGGGCCATCGGGACTGGAACTCGTCGAGAACGAGGAAAGCATAGGCCTGCTGGCCGAGCTGGGCATGCTGTTGCTGCTGTTCGTGATCGGCATGGAATTGAGCCTTCGCGCCTTCCGCCAGATCTGGCGAATCGCGGTCACGACGGTCGCCTTGCAAACCGCCGGTGCAATCCTGCTGGTCTGGCTGATCGGAGAAGTCCAGGGATGGCCGACCGGCGCGGTCGCGTTGCTGGCCTTCGTGCTGGCCCTGTCGAGCACCGCGGTCGCGGTGAAGATGCTCGAGGACATAAACGAGCTACGCACGCGCACCGGCCAGATCACGGTCGGCATTCTGATCGCCCAGGATCTTGCCGTGGTGCCGATGATCCTGCTGCTAGATGTCGTCGCCGAGGGTGCGTTCGACGTGTTTGCCGTCGGCCGGATAATCCTGTCGGTCGGCTTCCTGCTGGCGCTGATCATGTTTCTCAGCCGGCGCCAGAGGCTCAACATTCCGATCCTGGGGGCAAGCGAAGGGCACAAGGACCTGACCCCGCTACTCGGCCTGGTTTGTTGCTTCGGTGCCGCAACCGTGTCGGGCTTGCTCGGTCTTTCGCCGGCATATGGCGCATTCCTGGCCGGCCTGACCATCGGGAACAGCAACCTGCGCGTCGGCATGCTCGACATGGTCATGCCGATCCAGAGCATCCTGATGATGGTGTTCTTCCTGTCGGTCGGGCTGCTGATCGATCTGTCGCTGATCTGGGACAATATGGGCATCATCATCCTCATGTTGCTGATCGTCACGGTCGGCAAGACGGCGATCAACCTTTCAATCTTCGCGGTCCTGCGCTTGCCCTGGACCCAGGCCCTGCTGGCGGCCCTGCTCCTCGCCCAGGTCGGCGAGTTCTCTTTCCTGCTCGGCAATGTCGGGCTGCAGCGCGACATCATTTCGATCGACGAGTTCCGGATCATCCTGTCCGTCACCGCCCTGTCCCTGATCATCTCGCCGCTCTACATGAATGCCATTCGCCGCCTACACGGCGCCGCGACGTACCAGCGTGCCTCGATCCGCTATGTCTTCCGCATCGCGTTCGGGCGTGAGGCCGACTGGACCAGGGCGGCGTTCCGCAAGATCCGAGGGCTGCGCATGCCCAATCCTCGCAGCCTACCGAAACTGAAGCCGGTGCGGCTGCCGCGCCTGGGCCGGCGCAAGTCCGGCACAGAGGGTTCCGACTGACCGGTATGAATACCAAGCTCCAGGCTGCCACCGACGAACTCATCGCCGGGGTCGACGAGGCCGGGCGTGGCCCTTGGGCCGGACCGGTGGTCGCCGCAGCAACCGTCCTCACCGAGGACAGCGTACAAGCACTCCGGACCGCCGGCGTCGACGATTCTAAATCCCTCAGCAAGGCGGCACGGGTACGCTGCTTCGACATGATTTGTGAACAACGCGATCGCGGCGCGCTCTGGCTATCGATCGAAGCGGCCGAGGTCGCGGAAATAGACGAGTACAATATCCTTCATGCGACCATGCGGGCCATGTCGCGGGCGGTTGCAAACCTGCCGGTCACGCCCACGCGGGTGCTGGTCGATGGCAACCGGTTGCCGGATATGAATTGCCCCGGCGAGACGGTCGTGGGTGGCGACGGCAAGGTCCTCGCCATTGCCGCCGCCTCGATCCTCGCCAAGGTGACCCGCGACCGACTGATGGCCGAACTGTCGAAAGCCTGTCCGGGCTACGGCTGGGAACGCAATGCGGGATACGGGACGGCCGAACACCGGAGCGCCCTCGAATCTCTCGGGGTCACCGATCATCACAGGCGCAGCTTCGCACCCATACGCAAACTGCTGGAGACAGCCCCAACATCTCGTTAACCGGCTGACTCCAAACACTAAATCGGCTTTTCTTCAATTTTCTATTTGACCCGGAGTCCCGAGTTGGTCAACCTCCGCGGCCATGCGAACCCCTGGCCGAGGTCGCAAGGGCAGCGACGTGCCCAAGCGAAACGTGATTCTGAAAGGCGACTGCATCGAGCAGCTGTCCGCCCTGCCGGACGCTTGCGTGGATGTCGTGTTTGCCGATCCGCCCTACAACCTGCAGCTCGGTGGTGAACTCACCCGGCCGAACAATTCCCGGGTCGACGGTGTCGACGACGACTGGGACAAGTTCGACGACCTGCGGACCTATGACGAGTTCAGTCGCGCCTGGTTAAGTGAGGTGCATCGGGTGCTGACGGACAACGGCACCATCTGGGTCATCGGCAGCTACCACAACATCTTCCGTGTCGGAACCATCCTGCAGGATCTCGGCTACTGGATCCTCAATGATGTTGTCTGGCGCAAGACGAACCCGATGCCGAACTTCCGCGGCCGGCGTTTCACCAATGCCCACGAGACCATGATCTGGGCCTCCAAGAGCCAGAACTCCAAATACACATTCAACTACGACGCCATGAAGGCATTGAACGACGATTTGCAGATGCGCAGCGATTGGCTGTTGCCGATTTGCAGCGGCAGCGAGCGCATCAAGGACGCCGACGGACACAAGGCACATCCCACCCAGAAGCCCGAAGCCCTGTTGCATCGCGTGGTGCTCGGGTCGACCCGCGTCGGCGACGTGATCCTCGACCCCTTCTTCGGCAGCGGCACCACCGGCGCCGTCGCCAAGCAGCTCGGCCGCGACTTCATCGGCATCGAGCGCGACCCGGACTACATCAAGATCGCCGAGGAGCGGATCGCGCAGACCCGCCGGATCCAGGAAACGGACCTGCTGGAGACTCCGTCTAAGCGCGATCAGCCCCGCATTCCGTTCGGCTGGCTTGTCGAGCGCGGCATGCTGCGCCCGGGCGAAAAACTCTACGCACCCAAACGCCGGCATGCGGCAAAGGTTCGCGCCGACGGCACCATCGTGGTCGCCGACAATCGTGGCTCGATCCACAAGATCGGCGCCGAGGTACAGGGTGCAGCCGCGTGCAACGGTTGGACGTTCTGGCACATCGATGTCGAAGGCAAGCTGATCCCGATCGATGTGCTGCGGCAAAAGCTCCGCGCCGAACTCAACTGACGCCTTTGCCGATCTGCGATAGCGCGTGACGCACCACCTTTCGCGTGAGCGTCGGCAACGCATGGTCGCCGAACTCCTCGACCGGAACCCAGACCCCGTCAATACTGGCACGTCCGTCCACGACGGCCGCCTTCACCTTCAATTCAAGCTGTAGATGAGTGAAGCCGTGCTCGACCAGGCCAGCGAGTTCGGTCCAATGGGCAGCAACCGGCGGATCATCGCGAAACTCGCGCGTTTCTTCCCACGGACCCGACGGCACCTCCATCATGCCACCCAACAGGCCCGTCTCGGGCCGCCGTCGCAGCAGAACCCGGCCGTCCTTGCGGACCATCCAGTAGGCAACAGCCCGCTTGACCGGCCGTGGCGCCTTCGGTGCACGCCGGGGCAATGTCTCGGCTATGCCCGCCGCCTGCGCCTTGCAGTCCGGCTGCCACGGACAGATCGCACAGGCGGGCGGGCGCAGGGTGCAGACCGTCGCGCCGAGATCCATCACCGCCTGGGCATAGTCACCGGGCCGCGCGTCGGGGGTCAGCCGGGCGGCATGTTCGCGCAACTCTGATTTTGCGGCGGGCATCGGTGTATCGACCGCGAACAGACGCGACATGACACGTTCGATATTACCGTCGACGGGCGTCGCGGCCCGGTCGAACGCGATGGCGGCAATCGCCGCGGCGGTATAGGGCCCGATCCCGGGAAGCTGGCGCAGCTCGGCCTCGGTGTCGGGAAACACCCCGTCATGGGCGTCACGAACCCGCACCGCGCATTTGTGCAGGTTGCGCGCACGCGCGTAATAGCCGAGTCCGGCCCAGGCGGTGAGTACGTCGTCGAGCTTGGCCGCGGCCAAATCCCCAACCCCCGGCCAGCGTTCGAGGAACTTCGTGAAATACGGCCCCACAGCCGCCACGGTCGTCTGCTGCAGCATCACCTCGCTGAGCCAAACATGATACGGGTCGGGCCGAACGCCGCGCCGCGATCGCGCCGGCGGCACACGCCACGGCAATTGCCTTGCATGGCGGTCGTACCAGGCGAGAATGGTTTCCGGTGATGGTTCGCGCATTGTTGTGGCCGGGCTCGAGACGGGTTGGTCGTTGTCGTCGCAGACCATGCCTTCTAACATGCGAGCAGGGCCGCGAAAGCTGGAAACCAACACGTTATGACGGGCAAACGAGCGAAAGGGCTGCGGGCGATCGGCGCGGAAAGCAATCGCGCGACGGCACAGATTCGCCGGACCCGCGGCTTCTTCGAAGCGAGCGTTTTTTCCGATTGGCGCGACATCGTCGGTAACGATCTCGCCAGCCAGTGCGTCCCGCTGCGTCTTATCCGCGGCCCTGAGGGCGAAGGCGGCACCCTGCATGTCCGGGTTACGGGTCCTCTCGCGCTCGAGCTGCAACATCTCGAGCCACAGGTGATCGAGCGCATCAACGGTTTCTACGGATACCGGGCCGTGGCAAGCCTGCGCATGCATCAGGGACCGATCTCAACCGCCGAACGCACGAAGCGCACCGAACCGCCGATGGCCGACCCCTCCGACCTTGCACGCCTCGATGAAAGCCTTGCCGGGGTGGAGGATAACGAGTTGCGCAGAGCCCTGAGAGAGCTGGGAAATTCGGTGCTGGCACGCAAAAACACCCGGGAAGACGCCTGAATCCGCACCGGACCCGGTCTTCGTTCCGTCACAATCGCCCGTCAGTATGGCGGACATTGCCTGTAAACGATTGGTGCAATGCGGTTTTTCTGCCCTTGTGCCGCTCGAATGCAGGTCCGTATAATCAGCTACATATTGTGTTCGGAGGGCCTCGTGCGCCTATATAAAGGAATTGGTACCGTCCTGGCCGCCGCGATCGCGTTCGCGTTCGTGTCATCATCCACAATTGCCCAGGAAGCGATCGAGAGCGAGGCGTTGCTGCAGGAGCGCTCCATCGGCAGCCCCGATGCGCCCGTCACCGTGGTCGAGTATTTCTCGCTCACCTGCCCGGCCTGCGCGAGCTTTCACAACGACGTCTACGGTGACCTGAAGGAAAAGTACGTCGACACGGGCAAGGTGCGGTTCGTGTATAGCGAGTTTCCGCGAGACGGGGTCGATCTGCGCGCCGGAATGATGGCGCGCTGCGCCGATCCGCGGCGCTATTCTGGGCTGATCCAGGTCCTGTTCAAGAACCAGCCCAACTGGACGCGTTCGAACGATCCGGTCGGCGAGATCTCCAAGATCGGGCGGCTCGCTGGGATCGACGACGAATTGTTCACGGCATGCCTGCAGTCAGAGCAGCTCGCCGATGGAATTTTGGAGGGGCGCCAAGCCGCATCCGCGATCGGTGTCCGGAGCACGCCGACATTCGGTATCAACGGCCGGTTGTTTCCAGGAACGCTCTCGATCGAGGAATTCTCGGAAATCATCGATCCGCTTCTGGCGAACAACTGATTCGGTTTCACAATGCGCGGCGTTGCGTAGTTGGTTTTTTGGGGGGTTATGTACCGGTGCAGTTCAACAAGCTGAGATTAACGGGCTTCAAGTCGTTCGTTGACGGGATCGATCTGGAGATCGAACCCGGCCTGACCGGTATTGTCGGACCGAACGGATGCGGCAAGTCCAATCTGGTCGAAGCCCTGCGCTGGGTCATGGGCGAGACGTCTGCCAAGCAGATGCGCGGCGGCGGCATGGACGACGTCATCTTCGGCGGCACCTCGGACAGGCCTTCACGCAACGCAGCGGAAGTGGTGCTCAGCCTGGACAACAAGGACCGCACCGCGCCGACCCAGTTCAACGAGTCCGACGATATCGAGATTTCCCGTCGGATCGAGCGCGAGAAGGGTTCCAACTACAAAATCAACGGCAACGATGTGCGCGCCCGGGATGTCCAGATCCTGTTCGCAGACCAGGCGACAGGCCCGCGCTCGACGGCGCTAGTCAGCCAGGGACGCGTCGGCGCACTGATCAGCGCCAAACCGGCCGATCGCAGGCTATTGCTCGAAGAGGCGGCCGGCATCACTGGTCTGCATTCACGCCGTCACGAGGCCGAGTTGCGCCTGCGCGCGGCCGAGAACAACCTGGAACGGCTCGACGATGTGCTCGTCACGCTCGATGCCCAGCTCCAGGGGCTGAAAAAACAGGTTCGCCAGGCCCGGCGCTACAAGAATATTTCTCACGACATCCGGCGCACCGAGGCCGCCGTCCTGCACCACCGCTGGGCCATTGCCGGATCCGAACTGGCCGATGCCCAGGAGAAACTGCGCGGCTCCGAAGGTGTGGTCGGCGAGCAGACCCGCGTCGTGTCCGAAACCACCCGTGTCCGAGAGGCCGCGGCGGCCGAACTGGTGCCGCTGCGTAAAACCGAAGCCGCTGCAGCCGCCGAGTTGCAGACCCTGAACCTGGCGCGCGAGGAACTGGATGCCGAGGAGCGGCGCAACCAGGCGGCAACCGAACAGTGGCAAACCCGCCTCGCCCAGATCGAGGCCGACCTGGGCCGCGAACGGGACCTGGCGTCCGAAGCCCGTGCAGCCCTGAAACGCCTGGAAACGGAAAAGGCCGAGATCGAACGCGCCTGCGCCGGCGAAGACGACATGATCGCCGAGACGCGAGCCGCCCTCGAGGCGAGTGTCGCCAAGGTCGAGGCGTTCGAAGCAGACCTCAACGCGCTGCTGGAACGGCTTGCCAAAGGAGAGGCACAGATCACCGTGCTCGAACGGGAAATGGGCGAACTGACCGCCCGGCGCCGCCGGCTGGAGACCCAGTCCGACAAGGCCAAGGCCGAGCGCCTGGAGATCGAGGAACAGGGACTGTCGTCGGACGAGCTGATCGCCGCGGAGACGCGGCTGAACACCACCGAGGAAAGCCTGAAGAGCGCCCGCGCCGCACTCGATGAGGCCGAGACGGCGCGCGAGCAGGCCGACAATCGCCGCGACCGGGCGCGCGACACCCGCTCCCAGTCCGACGAGGCTCTGTCCCGCCTGCGGGCCGAAGCCGGGGCGCTTGAGGACCTGCTGGCCACCGAAGCCGAGGCCGAGGGTGCGGACTGGACCCCGATGATCGATACTATCGAGGTGTCGTCAGGGTACGAGGCCGCCCTGGGAGCCGCGCTCGGCGAGGATCTTGACGCACCGTCCGACGTTCGCGCACCGCGCCACTGGCAGATCATGGGCATCCCCGAAGGCGACCCGTCGCTGCCGGCCGGCGTGCGCCCGCTCAGTGAATTCGTCAGCAAGACAGGTCCGCTGGCGCGCCGTCTTGCCCAGATCGGCGTCGTCGGCGATGCCGAAACCGGACAACGGCTTGCACGGGAGCTGAAAACCGGGCAGCGGCTGGTCGACCGGTCGGGCAACCTGTGGCGCTGGGACGGATATGTGATGCGCAACGAGTCGCGCACTTCCACGTCCACCCGGCTGCGCCAGCGCAACCGCCTGAGAGAGCTTGCGGAGCGGATCGCCACCGCCGAAACAGCGTTCAAACGCATCGAGGCAGACCACCGGGCAGCGCGCGCCGCCGCCGAGCAGGCCGGTGAAGCCGCCCGCGCGGCACGGTCAACACTCGAAGCCGCCGATGATGCCGCAGCCGAGGCACGCCGCACCCATGCCGGGCTGTCGCGCGAATTTGCCGCCCGGATCGCGCGCCATGAAACGCTTGGCGAGACGCTCGAGCGTATCACCGGTGAAATCACCGAAACCGACCAGCGCCTGACGGACGCACGCACGCGGCGGACCGCCGTCGGCGATCTGGATGCGCTGCGCGGCGAAACCGAGGCGGTTCGCGGCCGGCTTGTCGAAGCGCGTTCGGCATCGATCGCCGCGCGTGGCGAACATGACCGGTTGGTCCGCGAGTCCGAGGAACGCCACCGCCGCATCGCCGCCCTGGCCGCCGAGGAGACCTCCTGGCAGGCACGCGACAACGGTGCCGGCGAACGAATTGCCGAACTCGAGGCACGCGAGGGGCAGGCGCGCGGCGAACTGGAACAGCTGGCGGCGCGACCGGCCGAAATCGAATCCCAGCGCCACGCATTGATGGACCGGTTGACGGCATCGGAGGGCCGCCGCAACGAGGCGGCCGACGCTGTTGCCCGCGCCGATGAACGACTGTCCCAGGCCGAGCGCGCCATGCGTGACGCCGAGGCAAGGCTCGCCGAAGTGCGCGAGGACAAGGTCCGCACCGAATCCGCAGTGGCCCAGACGGCACAGTCGCTCGAGACCGTGGTGGAACGAATCCGCGAACGCCTGGAATGCGCACCCGAAGACGTACTGGCCCTGGCCGAAGTCCCCGAAGGCAAGGAATTGCCCGACCTGGAGGCCTCGGATCGCCGGCTCGAACGGTTGCTGCGCGAACGCGACAATATGGGCCCCGTCAATCTGCGCGCCGAGCAGGAATCCGAAGAACTGGTCGAGAAGATCGAGACGATCCAGTCCGAACGCGAAGACCTGGTGTCGGCGATCGACCGCCTGCGCCGCGGCATCGCGAGCCTGAACCGGGAAGCGCGCCAGCGGCTGCTGACCTCCTTCCAGGAGGTCGACAAGCACTTCCAGGACCTGTTCGTCCGCCTGTTCGGCGGCGGGCAGGCGCATCTGGAACTGACCGATTCCGAAGACCCGCTGGAAGCCGGCCTGGAAATCTTCGCCAGCCCGCCGGGCAAGAAACTGCAGGTCCTCTCGCTGCTGTCGGGCGGTGAACAGGCCCTGACCGCGACCGCCCTGCTGTTCGCGGTGTTCCTGACCAACCCGGCCCCGATCTGTGTGCTGGACGAGGTCGACGCACCGCTTGATGACGCGAATGTGGACCGGTTCTGCAACCTTCTCGATCACATCGCGAAGGGTGGAACGACGCGATTCCTGATCGTCACCCATCACCGTATGACGATGGCCCGCATGGACCGTTTGTACGGGGTGACGATGCCGGAGCGCGGCGTCAGCCAGCTGGTCTCCGTGGACCTTAGCGGGGCCGAGGAAATCCGCGCGATTGCCTAATGTTTTTCCGCGGTTTTCTGCGGGTTAGGAGCTATTTCGCATGTGCGGAATGTCGCCTTGACTTGCCCATGGCCGGTCGTTACTTTGCGCTCGCTTTCGGGCGCCGGTTCTGTTGAGCCGATGGGAGCCACAATTGGGGGATGAGAGGTCCATGACGGATCCGGACCAACCTTCCGAACTCCCTGATCTCAAGCGGCGCGTGGAGCAAGTACGGGACCGGAGAGCCGGGGCGGAGAAGAAAGCCTCTTCCCGGTCCAGAAGTGGCGCTTCGGATATCGGCGTCGGCGTGAAGGTCGCCGTCGATCTGGTCGCCGGAGTGGGGCTCGGCGGGGGCATCGGCTGGAGCCTCGACTGGTGGTTGGGTACGGAGCCCTGGTTGTTGGTTGTGTTTTTGATGCTTGGGTTTGCCGCCGGACTGATGAATGTCATTCGAACGGCGAACAAGGTTCCCCCGCCATCGATCAATAAGGATTCCGACGGCTGACATATCCAATGTCGGTTAAAGCGTCGGACAAGAACGGAGAGTTTTTGGGTGGCTAGCCCTCTCGATCAATTCGCGATCAAGCCGATCGTCGACATCGAAGTCGGTGGCGTGGACATCTCGTTCACGAACTCGTCGCTCTGGATGGCCATTACCGCGGTCGTGCTGGTCGCGTTCATGGTGATCAGCACCCACCGGCGCGCCATGGTGCCCGGGCGATTACAGGCGTCAGCGGAATATTTCTATCATGTGATAGCGGACATGGTGCGCGACAATGTCGGCGCGCAGGGACGGGCCTACTTCCCGTTCATCTTCAGCCTGTTCATGTTCATCTTGTTCGGAAATCTGCTCGGCCTGATTCCTGGCTCGTTCACATTCACGAGCCATATCGCAGTCACGTTCGCGATGGCAGCGTTCATCTTCGTCGGGGTCACCATCATCGGTATCGTGATCCACGGCTTCAAGTTCTTCTCGCTGTTCTTCCCGCACGGCGCGCCCATCGTGTCGGCGCCGGTCCTGATCCCGATCGAGATCATTTCCTATTTCTCCCGCCCAATCAGCCTGTCGGTGCGCCTGTTCGCCAACATGACGGTCGGACATGTGCTGCTAAAGGTGATCGGTGGCGGTGTCGTCGCACTGGGCAGTTTCTGGGTTGTCCCGGGCTTGCTGCCGCTGGCCTTCCTGATCGCCATCACCTTGCTCGAGGTGATGATTGCCGTCATCCAGGCCTATGTGTTCGCCATTCTGACATGCGTCTATCTCAACGACGCATTGCACCTCCATTAATACAAATACAGAGAGCTTGAAGGAGCCAACAATGGAACTCGAAGTCGCAACGCAATTCGCGAGGCTGATTGGTGCGGGTCTTGCCGCCATCGGCATGATCGGCGCCGGTGTCGGCGTCGGCCGTATCTGGGCCAGCTACATCGAAGCAATCGGCCGCAACCCGGCTGCGAAGGAAGAGATCGGCGCGTTCATCTGGATCGGTTTCGCGGTTACGGAAGCCATCGCGCTGTTCGCCCTGATCATGGCCTTCATCATCCTCGCCGGCTAGTCGACGCTGGCCGCAACGGTTCGCAGTCATCGGCCGGCGGCACGCAAGCCGCGTGGTCCTTGACCGCACCGACAGCGGAAGAACGCCCCAATGCCTCAGTTCGATCCAAGCTCGTTTGCCAGCCAGATCTTCTGGCTCGTCGTCTGCTTCGCCGTGGTGTTCCTGTTCGCCTGGCGGGTCGCGCTGCCGCGGATCTCCGCAACGATCGAGAACCGCCATCAGCGGATCGACAGCGATATCGCACGTGCCGAGGAATTGGCGGTTGAGATCGAAGAGGTATTGGCATCCTACGAGGCCGAACTCGCGAAGGCGCGCAGTGAAGCCCAAGAGCAGCTCCACCAGTCGGCGGAAGCCGCCACGGCGGAAGCGGAGAAACGCAACGTGCAGCTGAGCGAGAAGCTTTCGGCGGACGCGGCTGCGGCCCACAAGCGCATCGCGGATGCGAGCGATGCCGCCGTGGCCAACATCGCGGACATGGTCGAGGAGATTGCCAGCCAGGCGGTCGAGCGCCTGATCGGTGAGCAGCCGGATGCGGGCGCGGTCCGCAAGGCCATCGACGATGCCGTCGGGGAGCGCACATCATGACCATGCGATTTCTGACCGCCGCCACGGTCTTGATCGCCGGCACGAGCGCGGCCTGGGCCGCCGGCGAGGGCGAGTCCCTCCTGGAAAGCGCCCAAACCTGGGTTGCCGTCGCCTTCGTCATATTCCTCGTCGCCATCTATCGGCCGGTCACGAAGATGATGGCCAGCAAACTCGACGGCCGTGCGGAGGAGATCAAGTCCGAGCTCGACGAGGCACAGCGCCTGCGCGAAGAGGCACAGCACACGCTGGCGGAATACCAGCGCAAGCAGCGCGACGCCCTGGCCGAGGCCGAGGGCATCATCGCCGAAGCCTGCGAAGAGGCGAAGCGGATCGACCAGAATGTGCAGGAACGCACCGAGGCCACGTTGAAGCGGCGCGAACAGCAGGCGTTGGACATGATCGCGGCGGCCGAAGCCCGCGCGATTGCCGATGTCCGGGCACTCGCGGCCGATGTCGCAATTTCGGCGACCCGGCAGATCCTGACCGATGCCGTTGATGGCCAGAAGGGTGACGAGATCGTCGATCAGGCGATCGGGGAAATCCCGGGCAAGCTCAACTAGCCACCACCACGCCACACCACGAAAAAGAGGCCCCGCCCGTCGGGGCCTTTTTCGTGCGCCTACTCCGCGGCCTCCGCGGTCTGCGGCTCGGGCTTCCAGCGTAGGACCGGATTGCGCGCCGCGGCGGTTTCATCGAGCCGCCGGCGTGGCGTCAGCTGCGGTGCCGCGGCAAACCCTGCCCCGTCACCGTCGTACACACGGGCCACGAGGCTGCGGACCACGGCGATGAAATTGTCCAACTCCCGCTTCGATTCCGTCTCCGTCGGCTCGATCAGCATCGCGCCATGGACCACCAGCGGGAAGTACATGGTCATCGGGTGATAGCCTTCATCGATCATCGCCTTGGAGAAATCGAGCGTGGTGACGCCCGAATCTTTCAAGAACCGGTCGTCGAACAGGCACTCGTGCATGCACGGTCGATCAAACGACACCGTCATCACATCGGAAAGCTGGCTCATGATGTAGTTGGCGTTGAGGACCGCATCGCTCGAGGCCTGGCGCAGCCCGTCGCGCCCGTGGCTCAGCATGTAGGCATAGGCGCGCACGAACATGCCCATCTGCCCGTGGAAGCCCTTCAAGCGGCCAAACGGCTTGGCCTCGCCCGCATCACCGGCATGCTCGACAAGGCCGAAACCGTCGCCGTCATGCACGACCCAGGGCGTCGGCGCGAAGGGCGCCAATGCCTCTGACAGCACGACGGGCCCGGAACCCGGCCCACCGCCGCCATGGGGCGTCGAGAAGGTCTTGTGCAGGTTGATATGCATGCAGTCGATGCCGAGGTCGCCCGGCCGGACGCGGCCGACGATGGCGTTGAAGTTGGCGCCATCGCAGTAGAAGTAACCGCCGGCGTCGTGGATCAGCCGCGCAATCTCCACCATGTCGGGCTCGAACAGCCCGCAGGTGTTGGGATTGGTGATCATGATGCCGGCGACATCGTCGTCGAGCTTTTCCGCAAACGCCTTCACATCGACGCGGCCATGGGCGTCGGACGGAATGGCATCCACATCGAAGCCGCAGACCGCCGCCGTCGCCGGATTGGTGCCATGGGCCGAATCCGGAACCAGAACACGCCGCCGGGTCGTCGGACCGCCCTCGCGATCGTCCAGGGCGGCGCGGATCGCCATGACCCCGCACAGCTCGCCTTGGGCACCGGCCGCCGGCGACATCGCCACCGCCGGCATGCCAGTCAGCTCCTTCAGCCAGTGTGCGACACCGTCGATCAGCCCGAGTGCGCCCTGCACGGTCTCGACCGGCTGCATCGGGTGCAGATTGGCGAATCCCGGCAGGCGCACCATCTTTTCGTTCAGCCTCGGATTATGCTTCATGGTGCACGAACCCAGCGGATAGGTGCCCATATCGATGGCGTAGTTCTTCTGGGACAAACGGGTGAAATGACGGACCACTTCGGGCTCGCTCACGCTCGGAAGCCCGATCGGCACCGTTCGCTCCAGTCCGCCGAGCCGCGATTGTCCGGCTTCGGGCACCGGCAGGTCGACCCCTGTCGCGCCGGGATTATCGATTTCGAACAGCAGCGGCTCTTCGAGCTGCAAACCCTGGTGACCCAGCACGGTGTCGCGCGGCGTGCTGCCTCCGACCGCCGCCGGGGTCCGGCTCAGATCCTTCGAATGACCGCTCATACCAGCACCTCCGAAAGGCCGGCGCACAGAGCATCCATATCCTCCGGGCGGGTCAGCTCACTGGCGGCCACAAGCAGTACATCGTCCAGTCCGGCATCGCCGCCGAACAGGCGAGACGCCGGCACACCGGCCAGAATGTTCCGCTCAGCCAGGCGCCGCACGATATCGTCGGCAGAGCCGGCGAGCCGGACGGCAAATTCGTTGAAGTATGTGTCGGACAGCAGCTCCACGCCGGAGACCGCCTGCAGCTTGTCGGCCAATGTGATCGCCCGCTCGTGATTGAGCTGTGCCAGCCGCCGGAATCCATCCTCGCCCAGCAACGACAGGTGGATGGTGAACGCGAGCGCACACAGGCCCGAGTTCGTGCAGATATTGCTGGTCGCCTTCTCGCGGCGGATATGCTGCTCGCGGGTCGACAGGGTCAGCACCCAGCCGCGCCGGCCGGCCTCGTCGACGGTCTCTCCGGCCAGGCGGCCCGGCATCTGGCGGACATACTTCTCGCGCGCGGCAAACAGCCCCACATAGGGACCGCCATAGCCTTGCGCATTCCCCAGGCTCTGGCCTTCCGCAACGACGATATCGGCGCCCATTTCGCCGGGCGAACGGACCGCCCCGAGGGACACCGCCTCGGTCACGACCACGATGAGCAACGCCCCCTTCTCGTGACACGCGTCGGCCAGCGGGCCGAAGTCACGCACATAGCCGAAAACGCCGGGATTCTGAACCACGACACAGGCGGTCTCATCGTCAACCAGCCCCGACAAGTCTTCTCTGCCGTCCAGATCCGGCGCCTGCCCGTCGATCTCGACATCCAGGTACCGAGACTGGGTTTCCGTGACCTCCCGATAGTGCGGATGCACGCCGCCGGAGATGATCGCCTTGTGCCGCCGTGTCACGCGCTGGGCCATGAGGACGGCCTCGGCGCATGATGTGGCGCCGTCATACATGGAAGCATTGGCCACATCCATGCCGGTGATCAGCGCCACCATCGTCTGGAACTCGAACAGGGCCTGCAGCGTGCCTTGAGAGATTTCCGGCTGGTAGGGCGTGTAGGAGGTCAGGAACTCGCCACGCTGAACCAGATGGTCGACCGATGCGGGAATATGGTGCCGGTAGGCACCGGCCCCCAGAAAGCTCGGGCCGTCGGCCGTCGTGATGTTCCGGCCTGCTAGGGCGGCGATGTGGCTTTCGACCTCGAACTCCGCCATATGGTCCGGCAAGTCGAACCGACCATCGAACCGCGCGGAGGCGGGGACATCCACGAACAGGTCATCGACGCTTCCTGCGCCAATCGACGACAGCATGTCGGCGCGGTCGCCATCGGTAAGAGGCAGATAACGCATCTAGCCGAGGCCTTCGCAAAACGTCTTGTAGGCCGCCTCGTCCATCAAGTCCTCGAGCTCGCCCGGGTCGGTCAGGCGCAGCTTGGCGAACCAGCCGTCCCCGACCGGGTCGGTGTTCACCAGCGACGGGTCCCCGTTGAGGGCTTCATTGACCTCGATCACTTCTCCGCCGACCGGCGCATAGACCTCGGCGGCGGCCTTGACGGATTCGACTACCGCGACCTCGTCGCTACGGTCGAGCAGCTTGCCGACATCAGGCAGCTCGACGAACACGACATCGCCCAGCTGATCTTGGGCATAGTCGGAAATTCCGATCAGCCCGGTCTCACCATCGACTTCGATCCACTCATGGTCTTCAGAGTATTTCCGGTCCGCCATATCTGTCCTCCTCGCTTAGCTTGCGCGCTTGTAGTTGTGCGGCACGAACGGCAGGGCCGCCACCGTGGCGGCGACCGATCGGCCTCTGAGTTCGATATTCAACGCCGTCCCCGGCGCCGCGGCCGTGGCGGCCACATATCCCATCGCCACGGGTGCCTCGACCGTCGGACCGAAGCCGCCGCTGGTTACGACACCGATTTCCACGCCCTCTGCATCCTGGATCACCGCGCCTTCGCGTACGGGCGCCCGGCCTTCCGGCTGTATCCCCACCCGACGCCGGGCCGGGCCGTCGGCGAGTTGTCCGAGAATTGTCTCCGCGCCGGGGAAATCCGCTGCCTCCCGGCGCGCCTTGGCCACCGCCCAGGACAGGTCCGCCTCGATCGGTGTGGTGGTGGTGTCGATATCGTGCCCGTAGAGGCACAACCCCGCCTCCAGGCGTAGCGAATCCCGCGCACCCAGGCCCACCGGCGACACGTCGGGGTGTTCCAGAAGTCCCTGCACAAGGCTGACAACATCGGCACCGGGAACGGAAATTTCGTAGCCGTCCTCGCCGGTATAGCCGGAGCGGGTGACTAAACCGTCTACCCCACCGACCGACATGTCGACGCCCTGCAGAAACACCAGATCGCGGCAGTCTGGTGCCAGATCGGCGAGGACCGCCTCGGACTTCGGCCCCTGCAACGCCACCAGCGCGCGCTCCTCCATGATCTCGAGCTCTGCTTCGCCCGCGAGCGACGTCGCGATATGTTCGAAATCCGCTTCCTTGCAGGCCGCATTGACGACCAGAAACAGCGCCGGGGCGCCATTGTCCTCGATTCGGGTCACCATCAGGTCATCGCGAATGCCGCCGGTATCGTTCAGCAGCAGCGTGTAGCGCATCCTGCCGATGTCCAGCCCGGCAATGTTGCCGGGAATCAGCTTTTCGAAGCTGGCCGCCGGGTCATCGCCGCGCAGGATCGCTTGGCCCATATGGGAGACATCGAAAAGCCCCGCCGCGGTCCGCGTGGCACCGTGCTCGGCAATGATGCCGTCGGGATACTGGACCGGCATGGCATAGCCTGCGAACGGCACCATGCGGGCATCCAGCGACACATGCAGGTCGTAAAGTGGTGTTCTGCGAACGTCTGGGTCGGGGGCTGTCGCCACGCCGCTCTCCGGGTCTGAGCCAAGACTGGCAACGCAATCATGTGCGCCACCTGCCCCACTCTGTCGTCAGACCTGAGAGATTCACCCGGCTTCGCGTGTCGAAACTGCGGGCTTACGCCTTCGGTGAGGTTCGGCAACTCGATCTGCCGAACCTGCTTTCCAGAGTGTCATCCCCCTTGCGGTCCGTTTGCCTGAGAGTTTCCGGGGCGGTTGCTCCTTCGGCGCCGGCCACGCGGCCGGTCTCTCCCGCTGGGGTCTCCTGACATTTGCATTCAACATCGGAAATGCGACTCGGGCCGCACTCCTGCTTTGACATTATGCGACGCCGGGAAGGAGTCAACCGCGGCTTGTGGACTAACGCCCGCGCTTGTTCCGGTTGTATTCAAGGTCCGCGTCGGAAAGCTGGAAGCCAACGAAAATATTGAAGGCATCTCCCAGTTGTCCGCCCCGAAGCGGAATCTTCTGGGTCAGGTCTTCACCCAGGGCGACCCGGTTTCGGTTCCTCTCGAAGGCGATCGTTGTCTCGAACTCCTTGCGCGCGAGAATGTTCTCCTCGGTGTCCGCGATGGCAACGAAATAGCGCAGCGTGGCTTCACGCGACGTGCTCGCCGGCCCGCGCGTGGCAACGAGAATCAGCTGCATCTCCACCTCGACGGTCCCGGTGCCGTCATCGTCGTCCACGTCGGTATCGCAGAAGCCCCGGAAATCGGAAATTCGGGCTTCCAGCGTCACGTCCGTCAGGTCGCGGCCGGGGCCCGGCAGGAACTGGGTCAACTCCGCGGCATCCTGGACGATCACGATATTCGGACATGGCGGCGGCGGCCGTTCGGGGTCCTGACAGGCCGTCAGCGCGAACAGCCCAAGTGCCGCCCATCCGGTCCTTACTCGTCCGGCTCTCAGAAAACCCATCTTCCGGATACTGCCTTGCTAAAGCGTGTTGTGGGTGCCGTCGCACATCGGTGCGTCGCCGGTCTGCTTGCAGCAGCAAAACCAGATGGTCTGCGCCTCATCCGTCTCGAACATCACCGGGCTGAAATCGGTGCCCTTGTGGGCGCTGTCGCAGAATGGCTGTTTCTTGCTGCGTCCACACACGCACCACCAGTATTTGCGGCCGGGAATTACATCCACGGCGATCGGTTCCTTCTGGGCGATCTCCGGATCCGCCATGTTGTTCCTCCATACCTTGCACCGTGCGGCGCCACTACGATATTACGGGTGCGCGGTGAACGACCGCGCGAAAATCTTACGAGAGCGACGGGCCGAGAACAAGGTCGGTCGTGCCCTCTCAACGCCTTTCGGACGGTTGCGATGTCGAAGTCACCCCTGACGATCCTGCTGGCGCAACCGCGCGGATTCTGCGCCGGTGTCGACCGTGCAATCCAGATCGTCGAGCAGGCCCTCGAACGCTATGGCAGCCCGATCTACGTGCGCCACGAAATCGTGCACAACCGGTTCGTGGTAGAGAATTTGGAGCGCAAGGGCGCTATCTTCGTCGATGAACTGTCGAAAGTCCCCGATGACGCGAAGGTGATCTTTTCGGCTCACGGTGTGCCCAAGTCCGTCCCTGCCGAAGCGGAACAACGCCAGCTCTTCTACCTCGATGCCACCTGCCCCCTGGTCAGCAAGGTGCATAACCAGGCACAGCATCAACAGCGCAGCGGCCGTCATATTCTGCTGATCGGGCATACGGGCCACCCCGAGGTGATCGGCACCATGGGACAGCTGCCTCCCGGTTCGATCACACTCGTCGAGACGGTCGAGGATGTCGAAAAGCTCGATATCGCGCTCGATACGCCGCTCGCCTACGTCACCCAGACGACCCTGTCGGTCGACGACACGGCTGCCATCGTCGAGGCCCTCCGCAACCGGTTCCCGAACATCGCGGAACCGGGCTCCGAGGATATTTGCTACGCCACGACGAACCGTCAGGAGGCCGTGAAGGTCATTGCCGGGCGCTGCGACGCGATGATCGTGATCGGCGCCCCCAACTCTTCGAATTCGAACCGGCTGGTCGAAGTTGCGTTGCGCGCGGGCTGCAGCGACGCCGCACTGGTCGAACGCACCCGGGCGATGGACTGGCAGCGCTTTGCTGCCTGCCGCACCATCGGTCTGACCGCGGGCGCATCCGCGCCCGAGACGCTTGTCAAGGAGTTCATCGAGGCCTGCCGCGAGCGCTACGACGTGACCATCGAACAGGTTTTGGTGCGCGAGGAGGATGTGCATTTCAATCTCCCCCGCGCCCTGGTTGGATAGCCCGGGGATCGGACGATGGCCGTCTATACCGAAGTCACCGATGACGAGCTTGTGGCGTTCCTGGCCGAGTACGATATCGGCGACGTAGTCTCGCTCAAGGGCATCGCGGAAGGCGTCGAGAATTCCAACTATCTGTTGCAAACGATGACGTCGGACGACGCGCCGCCGCAGAGCTTCATCCTGACCCTTTACGAGAAACGCGTACGCCCGCAGGACCTGCCCTATTTCCTGGGATTGATGGACCATCTTGCGGATAACGGGATTTCCTGCCCGACGCCCATCCATGGGCGCGACGGATCGGCCCTGCGTGAACTGAGCGGGCGTCCGGCCGCCATCGTTTCGTTCGTGTCGGGCATCTGGCCCAAGAAAAGCACCCCGACCCACTGTACGCAGCTGGGTGCCGCACTGGCGCAGATGCACGAGGCCGGGGCGAACTTCGACGGCCACCGCGCCAACGATATGTCCGTCGAGGGCTGGAAGACGCTGGTCGCACAAACCCGCGACCAGGCCGACAATGTCACGCCCGGGCTCGGTGCGCTGCTGGATGACGAAATCTCGGAGATCGACGAGAACTGGCCGACAGACCTACCGCAGGGGGTGATCCATGCCGATCTGTTCCCCGACAATGTGTTCTTTCTCGGTGAACGCCTGTCCGGGCTGATCGACTTCTACTTCGCCTGCAACGACGCGCTGGCCTATGACATCGCGATCTGCATCAACGCCTGGTGTTTCGAGGCTGACGGCAGCCTGAACGTGACCAAGGCACGGGCACTGCTGCGCGGATATGCCTCCGTGCGCAAGCTGACGGAGGCGGAATATGTCGCCCTACCCCGGCTGGCCCGGGGCAGCGCATTGCGATTCCTGCTCACGCGCCTCTACGACTGGCTGAACCACGACGAGGCCGCCTTCGTGCAACCCAAGGACCCGAGGCAGTTTCTGACGCGGCTGCGGTTCCACCAGCAGGTCGACGGTCCCGGAGCCTACGGCGTCACCTACGAAGAGGTCAGCAGATGAACCAGGTTCCCCATGTCGAGATCTATACCGACGGTGCCTGCTCGGGAAATCCGGGTCCGGGCGGCTGGGGGGCTTTGCTGCGCACGGGCGAACACGAGAAGGAACTGTCCGGCGGTGAACACGACACGACCAACAATCGCATGGAATTGATGGCCGCGATCGTGTCCCTCGAACAACTCAAGGGCCCGTCGCGCGTCGACCTGCACACCGATTCCACCTATGTCCGCGACGGGATCACGAAGTGGATCCACAATTGGGAACGCAACGGGTGGAAGACCGCCGCCAAGAAACCGGTGAAGAATGTGGATCTTTGGAAGCAGCTGCAGGACGCCATGGCACGGCACGACATCTCATGGCATTGGGTCAAGGGACATGCCGGGCATCCCGACAATGAGCGCGCGGATGAACTGGCGCGCAACGGGATCGCGACCCTCGAATAGGCCCATCGTGCCTTCCGAAACAAAAACGGGGGGCCGAGCCCCCGTCGTCGTAACCTTTCGCTTAGGCCTAGAGGTGCTCGAGCACGTTCTCGGCAGAACTGTTCTCGAAGGCGCCGCCTTCTTCACGCATGATCTCGGTGACCGTGCCATCCTCGACGATCATGGCGAAGCGCTGGCTGCGCACGCCGAGACCGCGATCGACGAGATCGAGTTCCATGCCGATCTCCTTGGTGAAGGCGGCGGAGCCATCGGCCAGCATCAGCACATCGTCGCCGACATTCTGATCCTTGCCCCAGGCTTCCATGACGAACGGGTCGTTCACGGCCATGCAGGCGATGGTGTCGACACCCTTGGCCTTGATCTCGGCGGCCTTTTGCACGAACCCGGGCAGATGCTGAGCCGAACAGGTCGGGGTGAACGCGCCGGGAACCGAAAACAGAACCACCTTCTTGCCACCGAAAAGATCGTCCGTCGAAACCTGATCGATCCCGTCTGCCGTCTTGTGGGCGAGCGCGCTCGCCGGAATCTTGTCACCTACATTAATCGCCATTTCCCCCTCCTCGATCGGGTTTTGGTGTGCAATCCGCAGCCAACACAATGCGCGTCCACCGCTCTGTTATGATGCAGAGGAACATAGTCGGAATTTGGAAAGATTCCAGTCCGGTGTGCACCCGCGGGCGAAATGAATTCGGGACTACTTCTTCGCGACCGCCGTCGTCAGGCCCGCTTCCGTCAACCCGCCGAACACGGCGCTGCGCGAAAGCAGTTCGGGAAGCACGACACCCCGAGGTGATTCCGGCCCATAGATGACATTGAAGGGGATGCCAAATCGGCTGAACGACGACAGATAATCGGCGATCTCGTCGCTCGGCTTGGTCCAGTCGACGCGCATGCGCACCACGTTGCCGCGTTCGAAGGTGTCGATCACCGCCTCGGTGTCGAGCACGCGCTTCTTGTTCACCTGGCAGGTGATACACCAGTCCGCCGTTACATCCACGAACACGACATTCCCTTCGGAGACCAACCTCGGAATGGCGGCGAGGTCGAAGGGCTCCCACGCCGGATCGTGCGCGGCGATCTCGCCGGGATCGCGGACGCCGATGCCAAGAGCCGACAGAACCGTCGGGACCAGGAAGGCCAGCACCGCGGCAACCGCGACGCCGGCACCGAGCGCACGACCGGCATTCTCCTGGATACGGGCGCGGAAGGTGAACAGGACGAAGATCAGCGCCATCAGCGCACCGACCGTCACTGCGGCCGTGACCGATACCTGCACCGCCATCACCGACAGCAGCCAGATCGCCGTTGCGATCAGCGCCAGCGCCAGGAACTTCTTAAGCCCGTTCATCCAGGGCCCGGGCCGCGGCAGTTTTGTCGCCAGCGCCGGGAACAGGGCCACGAGGATAAACGGCAATGCCATACCGACGCCGAGCGCCAGGAAGATCGAGAAAATCTCGAACGCGCCGCGGCTGAGCGCAAAGCCGATCGAGGTGCCAAGGAACGGCGCCGTACACGGCGTTGCGAGCACAGTTGCGAATGCGCCCTGAAAGAACTGCCCGCCGAGCGAATTGCTGTTGCCGGCAGAAGCCGCCGCGTCGGACACGCGGCCGGGCAGGCGAAGCTCGAACAGGCCCCACATGTTGGCCGCAAACAGGGTCAGGATGACCACCAGGGTGACAACAAAGGGCGGCTGCTGGAACTGGATACCCCAGCCGACCGCGAGGCCGGCCGATTTGACGCCGACAGCGAGCCCGGCCAGCGCCAGGAAGGACACGATGATGCCCGCGGTCGTCGCCAGAAAGCCGAGGCGCACCTCTTTCGGATCGCCGCCGCCGTGGCTCACAACGGACAAGAGCTTGATCGAGATCACCGGCAGCACGCACGGCATCAGATTGAGAACAAGGCCGCCGACAAGCGCCAAAGCCATGATCGACAACAGGGTCGTGAGGGCCAATCCGCCGGTATGGATATGCGCAAGACCGTCGGGCAACGGCATGGCGCTCGTCTCGATGCTGCGCGCACCATCGATCAATGTAAAGATCAGCGGATCGCTTTCCAGGTCGACGGGCGCACCTTCGCCGTAGATGTCTTCCGCCGTCACCGAGGCCAGCACGACCCGGCCTTCATCAAGGAATTCGAACTCGGGTTTCGAAAACAGGACGTCGCCGGAGCCTTCGATCAGAAGATCGGGGGTCTGGAACGGCGTATCGGCGCGAAACGCGGTCCGGATCAGCGGCTTGAACGATGTGCCGGTGACATCTGCGCCCTCGAAGCTCAGGCCGGCGCGGCTGCCGTCGCCCGGCACCTGGTTCTGATAGCGGTCGATGAGATTGGCAAACTCCGACGGGTTCGCCGGTCCGGCGGGCAGGTCGAGCGAAGCGTTGAAGGTGTGGGGAATGCAAACGTCGTCGCAAATCAGGAGATCGACACGCGCGCGCAACTCGACCGCCTCACCGACATTGCGCACGTGGGCATTGATCGGAAAGACGACCTGCTCGGAATATCCGAACGTCTCGAGATCGTAATAGTTGAACCGCACCGGAGCAGGCCACTGGAACGCCGCATCACGCAGGTTCCCGGAATTCTCCCACTCCACATGGGGCGGAATGCCCGCATCGCCGGGCGAACGCCAGTAGGTCTTCCAACCTTTGTCCAGACGCACCTCGATGCCCAGCGGGATCGTTTCCAGATCACCGACGGCCGTCGTCGCCGAAATCAGTCGGACATCGCCCTTCGGCCCGTCCAGCCACTCCGTTGCCGTTTCAGCGGCGGCAGGCACCGACCACAAACAGGCCGGAATTACCGCAACAAATGCGAGCCTACGCAGAACTTCGCGGAACCGCGGTAACATTGTCATTAAACCCCGAATGGTTCGCAGGTGGCGTTCGTATAAGTGCCAACGCTTGAAATATCGGAAACATTCCCGCGGAATATACCGCCCTCGCCCTCAACAGGGCTCACAATCGCGTGTCGCGATATTATCTTGCCGGCATTGCCGGACTAAGGACTGATATGAGTATCATCGACGACAGCGGAAAGCCTATATCTGGATGAGCGACATGACGACGCAGACCGGTGATTATTTCGAGGGTCAGATCCTGCTCGCCATGCCGTCGATGGGCGACCCCCGTTTCGAGCGATCTGTCATCTACATGTGCGCCCATAACGATGAGGGCGCGATGGGCCTGGTGATCAACAAGGCCCTGGACTCGATCGACTTTCGAGAACTTCTGGGCCAGCTCGACATTCCCGTGGGAGAGAGGATGCGGGACCTGGCGGTCCATTTCGGCGGTCCGGTTGAGAACCAGCGCGGCTTCGTGCTCCACTCCGGCGACTATCGCCATGACGAGACCCTCATGATCAACGACGATGTCGGCCTCACAGCCACGCTCGATATCCTGCGCGACCTCGCCCGCGGCGATGGCCCGGAGCGCGCCATCCTGGCGCTGGGCTATGCCGGCTGGGGTGCGGGACAGCTCGATTCCGAAATTCAGGAGAACGCCTGGTTGTCGGTGCCGTTCAGCGACGAGCTGATGTTCGAGATCGGCGACAAGCAGAAATGGGAACACGCCTTCAACAGCATCGGGGTTGATCTCTCTGTCCTGTCGGGCACCGCGGGCCAGGCCTAGCCGCCCGCCGCCGGTTCGGCCCGGTTGCGCCGAGTGAACGCAACCGCCAGGAACAACACGCAAAGTCCGAACAGGACCAATCCGCTCACGAAGAATGCGTTGCCCACGCTGCTCGATTTCGAGATCGAGACCGCGTAGAGCGGCGAGGAAAACTGACCGAGGAAAAACAATGTGGTCAGCGTGCCGAGCGCGCGTCCGCGCACGCTCGTCGAGGCGCGCGTGATGATGGCCAGATTGGCATTGGGCAGGAATGCACCAACGGAAAACCCGCCAATGGCCATCGCAATCAGCGTGTCCGTCAGGCTGTCGGACAGCCCGGTCATCACATACCCCACCCCGGAACCTCCATAGACCAGGGCAAAAATCATCTCCGGGCTCAGATGTCCGCGCACCCAGCTATAGGCGAGCGCGGCAGTTCCGGCCGAAAAGTTGAAGACGCCAATAGCGAATCCCGCGCTCTTCGGGTCATCCACGCCGATCTCGACAAGGAAGAACGCGGTCTGGGCGGGGACCATGAACAGCATCACCATGGTCACGAACGCCAGACCGCAAATCAGGCCGATCGCCGTCCACTGGCGCATGGTCGGCGGCGGTTCCGATACACCCGAACGGGTTTTGCCCGTGCCAGCAGGTTCGTAAAGGCTGAGGAGCATGAGCGGCAAGAGGGCAAACGCCACCGCAAACAGAGTGAAACCGACGCGCCAGTGTATTTCCGCCAGCAGGCCCGCGATCACCACGAACACCAGGGTTCCGTATGACATGAACGCGCCTTGCAGCCCGGCAACGCGATTGCGTTCGTCGCCGGTAAAATAGTCGCCAACGAGGGCCGTCACGCTGGTCATGATTCCGGCCAGGAAAACGCCCAGAAGAGCCCGGCTGATGAGAATCAGGACCAGAGATTCGATGACCAGCCCGGCCACGCCGGCCACACCATAGGCCGTGGTACACACGATCAGGACATTGCGCCGACCGAACCGGTCGACCGCGTAGCCGACGAACGGTCCCGCGAGTGCGATGAACAGCATCGGCATGGTCAGGACCAGGGGCGACAGGAACTCCGCGTGGGCAATATGGGCGTAGTCGGCCTGGAGGGCGGGAAGGCCCGGCGCAATGGCCGACGGCGCGAGAAACGCCAGCCCACTGGTCAGCAGGATGGTCCAGACACGCAATCGCTGGCGGGCCAGGACGACCGGAGAAACCACGGTAGATGTCATGTTAACCGGTTCGCCAGGGCGATCAGCGCCCGGGCTCCGGTGCCTTGGCGGCCCTGTGGTCTTCCGCCAACAGCGAAAACAACAGATGGTCCTGCCAGACGCCTCGAATCTTCAGATACTTGCGGGCGTAACCGTCTTCGGAAAATCCCGAGCCGACCAGCAACCCGCGGCTGGCGGCATTGCTGGGCAGGCATGCTGCCTCGACCCGGTGGAGGCCCAGCTCGTCGAAGCAGAACCCCAGCAGCAAGGCCAAACCCTCACGCATGTAACCCTGGCCCGCATAATCCTCGCCGATCCAGTAACCCAGCGTGCCGCACTGGGCGACGCCGCGGCGGACATTCGAAAGGCTGATCCCGCCCAGGAGCGCGTAGGATTCCCGCTCGAACACGAACATGCTGTAGCCCGTGTCATTGCGCCAATCGCTCGCGTAGCGGTTCAGCCGCCGATAGAAGGCATCCCGGCTCAATGCGTCGGACGGCCAGGTCGGCTCCCACGGCTCCAGGAACTTGCGGTTGGCAGCGCGGATTTCCGCATAGGCACGCCAGTCGCGCTCACCGGGCGGACGCAGGAATGTCCGGCTGCCTTCAAGCCGGACACCGGCCGAGTTTGCAGAAAATGAGCGGAACAATCTCATTCGGCCCTACTCCAACCCTCAGGCGGCCAACCGCCGGCTGATCGTATCGAAGGATTCCATGGCCGTCTCCGGCCCCACCGTAGCCAAGCTCGGTTGTGTGGCAAATACGCGCTGCGCCAGGCCTGCAAGGCTTTCACGGGTCACGTTCTCGATCTTCTCCACCAGTTCGTCGACCGACACGACCCGATCATACAGCAACATTTGCTGACCGACGCGCTCGGCCCGCGCGCCTGTCGATTCCATCCCCATCAGGAGGTTCGACTTGAGCTGCGTCCGCGCGCGCGCGATCTCTTCCTCACGCAGGGAACCGGCCAGACCGGCGATCTCGCCACACAAGGCAGGAACAAGCTCCTCGATCAGGTCCGGGTCCGTGCCCGCATAGATCCCGAAGACACCGTTGTCGGAAAACGCCGACAGGAACGTGTCGATCGAATAGACCAGGCCCCGGCGCTCGCGTATCTCCTGGAACAGACGCGAGGACATGCCGCCGCCAAACAGATTCGAGAGCACGGACAATGCGTAATAATCGTCCGACCCAACCGGCGCGCCCTGGAAACCGAGCACGAAATGTACCTGCTCCAGCTCGCGGGTCTCGCGCCGCTCGCCACCTGCATAGCGGGCCGGCGACAGCGGCTCGGCCTCGCCGGCCACCAAATGGGACAGATGCGTCTCGGCCAATGCGACCAGGGCGGCGTGGGGCATGTTGCCCGCGGCCGCCAAAACGATGGACCCGCCGTGATAGTGCCGCCCGTGAAATCCCACCACCGCGTCGCGGGGCATCTGCCCCACGATGTCAGGACGGCCCAATACCGGCCGGCCGAGCGGCTGATCGGGAAACGCAGTGGACTGGAAGTGGTCGAACACCACATCGTCGGGCGTATCGTAGGCCTGCCCGATCTCCTGCAGAACGACCGAACGTTCGCGGCTCAGCTCGTCCTCGTCGAACAATGAGTTCTGCAGGATATCCGCGATGACATCGACCGCCAGTGCCGCATCTTCCTTGAGGACTTTGGCGTAGTAGGCCGTGACCTCGCGGGCGGTATAGGCGTTGATATGGCCGCCGACATCTTCGATCGCCTCGGCGATCTGCAGGGCCGTGCGCCGTGGCGTTCCCTTGAACATCATGTGCTCGAGCAAATGCGCCACACCATTGAACTCGTCCGTCTCGAAGCGCGCACCCGCGCGCACCCAGGCCCCCACGGAGACGGATTCCACCGCCGGCATCTCGTCGGTCACGATGCGAACGCCATTGGCGAGGGCGGTGATCTTGATGTCGTTCATCCCCGCCTCAGTCGCCCGCGGTTATGGCGGCATGATCGCGCACATAGGCACGCACCGCCGCTACATCATTGTCGACCTTTTCCGCCTGCTCCGGCCGGTCCAGCAGATCGGCAAGATGTGGCGGCAATTGCGGGCGCACGCCGGTTGCCTTCTCCACCGCATCGGGAAACTTCGCCGGATGGGCGGTCGCGAGCACGACCCGCTTGTTTCCATCCCGCGGCGCCTTGCGGGCCGCCCCCACGCCGACCGCCGTGTGCGGGTCGAGAAGGATTCCCGTTTCCCCATGTACATCGCGGATGACGGCAAGCGTCTCCTCGTCATCCACCCGCTGGGCCGCGAAGAGTTTTCCGGCCTCCCCGCTCAGGCTCGCGGCATCGGGCAGGAAACCGTCGCTGCGGAAGGCCTGCATCGCCGCCTCGACCGCCGCGCCGTCCCGTCCGACGAGATCAAACATCAACCGCTCGAAGTTGCTCGACACCTGAATGTCCATACTCGGCGACAAGGACGGCTCCACCGCGGAGATCGACATGTCCGCCTCGGCAAAGAACCGGTAGAGGATATCGTTGCGGTTCGACGCCACCACCAGCCGCTCGACCGGCAAGCCCATTTGTCGCGCGACATAAGCCGAATAGACATTGCCGAAATTGCCGGTCGGGACCACGAAGGTCATGCGCCGGTCCGGCGCGCCCAGTTTGGCAGCCGCGGCGAAATAGTAGGCCGTCTGCCCCATGATCCGCGCCCAGTTGATCGAATTCACGGCCGACAGGCCGAGCTCGTCGCGCAACCCGTGATCCGCGAACAGCGCCTTCACCAAATCCTGGCAATCGTCGAACGTGCCGCCGAGCGCAATATTGAAGACATTGTCGGCGACGACCGTGGTCATCTGCCGGCGCTGCACCTCCGATACCCGGCCAGCCGGGTGCAGCATGAAGATGTCCAGATTGTTCCGTCCGCGGCAGGCCTCGATCGCGGCCGACCCGGTGTCGCCGGACGTCGCCCCGATGATGGTGATGCGCTCCCCACGGCGCGCCAGGACATGCTCGAACAGCCGGCCCAGCAGCTGCAATGCGAAATCCTTGAAGGCCAGGGTCGGGCCGTGAAACAGCTCCAGCAGCCAGGTGTCGTGATCGATCTGGGTCAGCGGGGCCACAGCCGGATGGCGGAACACGCCATAGGTCTCGCGCGTGATCTCCGCCAGCTCGTCATCGCTCACCAGCGAGGTTTCGATGAACGGGCGGATCACGCGAGCCACGATCTCAGCATAGCCGAGGCCATCGAGCGCCCGAATGGCGTCGGGCGCCATGGAGGGCCATTCGGCCGGCACATACAGGCCACCATCGCGCGCCAGGCCGCTCAACAGAGCGTCCTCGAACGCCAGTTCCGGCGCCGCACCCCTGGTACTCACGTATTGCACATCCACGTCCTTCGATGAAAAGCGCGCTAACCTATCCAACGCCAAATTGGGACACAAGGCGAAGCCGTTCAGGATTTTTCGAGATATCGCGCCTTCAGGTGGTCCAGAAACACATCCGGGTTCAACGGCTCACCCGTCGCGCGGGTCAGAAGCTCATCGGCCGTGCGGCTCGACCCCTGCCCATGCACATGGGTGCGCAACCACGCAACGAAGTCGCCAAGCTCACCGTCCGCGATGGCGTCGTCCAGACCCGGAAGGTCGCGCTGGGCAGCCCCGTAGAACTGTGCGGCGGCCATCGCACCCAGGGTATAGGTCGGAAAGTACCCGAACGCGCCCGACGGCCAATGCACATCCTGCAGGCAGCCGAGGCGGTCGTCCGGCGGTGTGATCCCGAGCAGTTCCGTCATGCCATCGTTCCAGGCGCCCGGCACGTCCGTGAGGCCGAGATCGCCCGACAGGAGCGCCTGTTCCAGGCGGTAGCGCAGGATGATGTGCAGCGGATAGGTCGCCTCGTCCGCATTCACCCGAATGAAGCCGGGTGCGACGCGGGTGTACAGACGATAGAGGTTCTCGACCTCCCAGGCTGGCCCCTTCCCGCCAAGCGCGGATTGCATCAGCGGCAGGGCAAATCGCAGGAACGGCCGCGAACGGCTGACCTGCATTTCCACCAGCAGTGACTGGCTTTCGTGGATTCCCATTCCCAGCGCACCGCCGACGGGCTGAAACTGCCATTCGGCAGGCAACCCGATTTCATACAGCGCGTGGCCGGTCTCGTGCAGGACGCCCATCAGGGATTCGGTGAAATCGGCCTCGTTGTAGCGCGTGGTGATCCGAACATCGCCCGTGGCGCCGCCGCAGAACGGGTGATGGCTGATATCCAGCCGGCCGCTGTCGAAGTCGAAGCCGAGCACCTGCATCAGGTTCATGGCCAGTTCGCGCTGATCCGATATGGCGAACGGGCCTTCGGGCAAAACCGGCTCGGGCCGGGATCTCTGGTGCTCGAGCACCGTCTGGACAAAATCGGGCAGGAAGCCCGCTAGACGGTCGAACAGGGGATCGAGGCGCGCGGTCCGCGTGCCGGGCTCAAACCCGTCCAGCAATGCATCGTAGGGCGCCAGCGAGAGCACTTCAGCTTTGGCGGATGCGATCTCGCGCACCAGCTGCAGTACCTCGTCCAGGCTCGGCACCAGGCCGGCATAGTCGTTGTCGGCGCGGGCTTGTCGCCATTGCAATTCGCACACGGCGTTCGCGCGCGCCGCCGCCTCGACCAGCGCGCCGGGCACGGCTGCGGCATTGCTGTAGGCGCGTTCCATCTCGCGCAGATTCGCCCGGTCCCAATCGTCGGCCGGTGCCGATGAATAATCGTCCTTGGCCCGGGCGATCGCGTCGGGCACTGCGGGATCGACGATCAGTTCGTGGCGCATCACGCTGAGCACCGCCATCTGCTCGGCGCGGCCCGGCGCACTGCCCTCGGGCATGGTCGTCGCTTGGTCCCAGCCAAGGATGCCCAGCGCATCATCGATCAGCGCCGCCCGACGAAACCTCGATTTCAGGTCTCCGTAGGCGTCGCTGGACAGCTGTCCCGCGGGATCGCTCATGACCGTCTCCGTTGCCAGTGAAACAGGACGAATATGACCACAAAAACGATCGCGAACGCATACCAGGTCACGGCATAGGCGAGATGGGAGTTGCGCAGATTGACGTCGGGGACAGAGCCAAGAGGCAACACGCCCGGCGGCAAATTGTTCAGTCCCGCCTGGACATAGAACTTCAAGGCCGGCCCCGGGGGCACCCCGACGGCCGCGCGCATCGCCAATTCGTCCATGAAGAACCAGTTGTTCGCATCCGGTTCATTATCGGGAACGAACAGTCCGGGCTCTGCAAACAGGCGCACGAACCCCGCGACGCGCGCATTCCCGGCTGATGTCGGGAGCGCACTCCTCGTCGTCCCAAGCGGCACCCAGCCGCGGTCGACAAGGACCAGGCCCAACGGTTCACCGGTGTCGAGGAATGATACGACGTGGAAGCCCTGCTTCCCGCCGCGCGCCCGCGGCAGAAGACGAAAGAAGGATTCTTCCACGTAACGGCCCTCGAGGTCGACCGGGCGATACTCCAGCGCCGACAGCCCCATATCCGGATTCGGGGCCGACGGCGCATTGCCGAGCATATCGGGCGACACCACAGGGAGGATGATGCGTGCGGTCCGGGCCTCGATCAGCTCGTTCTTCCATTGCAGGCGCTGCACCTGCCAGGTGCCAAGACCCAGCAAGACAATCAGGACAGGCAGCGCCAGAGCGGTCGCCCAGAAGGTCGGTCGAAATCGCATCTATGCCCCGTCACCCTGGTTTCTGGCAGCGGTCACCGCGTGAAATCGCCATCGTCCACATTGTGCTTGAACTGCTGCGCGATGAGCCAGGCCTTGAACGGGCGCATCATCGCGACGGACCCAACGATGATAATGGGAATCCAGACCAGCAGATGGACCCAGATCTGCGGTTCCACCGCAAACTGGAACCAGGCCGCGAGCGGCAGAATGATGGCGCTGTAGAGCACGATCACGAAGAACGCAGCACCGTCGTCTGTATTCAGCTTGCCGTAATCAAAGCCACAGGCCGCGCACTGCGCGCGCACCTTGTGCAGACCGTCATAGAGCTTGCCTTGCCCGCATCTCGGAAAGGCACAGTGAAGGCCGGTCTTCAGGCTCGACTGTCGCGGGTAATACTCGTCCACGCTTGTCCGCCGGGTCAGGCGAAGGTGCCCCAGACATAAACAAACGAGAACAGGAACAGCCAGACGACATCAACGAAGTGCCAGTACCAGGCCGCCGCCTCGAAACCGAAATGGTGGTCCTTGGTGAAGTGGCCCTTGGCGCAACGCCACCAGCAGACGGCCAGGAAGGCTGTCCCGACAATCACGTGGAATCCATGGAAACCCGTCGCCATGAAGAATGTCGAAGGATAGATGCCATCGCGGAATCCGAACGGCGCGTGGGCATACTCGAAGACCTGGGCGCCGGTGAAAATAAGTCCCAGCATCACCGTCCAGCCCAGCATCTTGGCCGCGTGGGACATGTTGCCCTCGCGGATATCATGATGGGCCCAGGTGACCGTGAATCCGGACGTCAGCAGGATGAGCGTGTTCAGGAGCGGCAGATCGAACGGATCAAAAACCTCCGTGCCCTCGGGCGGCCAGACCGAACCAATGAACTCGTTCGGGAACAGGGCGGCGCCAAAAAAGGCCCAGAACCAAGCGGCAAAGAACATGACTTCGGAGATGATGAACAGCGCCATGCCGTAACGCAGACTGATCTGCACCACGCCGGTGTGCGCCTTCTGAAAGGTCGCCTCGTCGATCACGTCGCGCCACCATCCCATCATGGTCGTCATACCGATGATCGCGCCGGGGGCGATGGTCCACAGACCGATGGTCTCGAAGAAGGGCTGCGCACCCGCCCCGAAGACGCCGGGATGCATGAAAATGACCAGTCCGAATGCCATCAGCAAACCGCCGATCGAGCCGACGATGGGCCAGTGGCTCGGTTCCGGCATGTGGTACGGGTGATTGCCATGTGAATCGTCGTGGGCGTGATCAGTCATATGCTCGTCTCGCTTTGTCGCCGGACTTCCGGGTCCGGACTTCGAGTTAGTTTCAGTTCATTCGGGTTTCGTCACGATCACGCAACGCCGCCGACTCGCGTTCGGCCTCCGCATCGTGATCGCGGAAAAAAGTGTAACTCAGGGTAATCGTCGTCACGTCATCCAGGTTCGGATCTTCGGCGATCGCCGGATCGACGAAGAAGGTAACCGGCATCTGCGCCACTTCGCCGGGCGACAGGGTCTGCTTGGTGAAACAGAAACACTCGATCTTGACGAAGTAGGGCGCCGCCTTGAGGGGCGTGACATTGAATGTCGCGGTCCCGGTCACGGAGGCATCGTGGCGGTTGGACGCCTCGAAAAATGCCAGGCTGGTCTCGCCCACATGCAGATCGATCGCGCGCTGTACCGGTTTGAAACGCCAGTCGAGTGCGGGCTCGATATCGCTGTTGAAGCGAACGGTGATCGGGCGCGCGACAAGGATTTCCTCGATCTGCGGCGCGCTCGCTTCGACGAGCGGAATACCGGCAAAGCCGAACTTCTGGCAGAAGGCGCGATAGGCCGGCACCGTCGCATAGGCGAAGCCGTTCATGGCGACCACCAGGACGACGAGACCGGCAAAGACATAGCGGTTGCGGAGCCGGCGCTGGGTTCGCGTGTCCGTCATGCTCATCCCAGCAGCCCCGCGCGCGCAATGAACACCAGGTAGAAGATCAGTATCAGGCCACCGATCACCGCGAGCATGGCGTAGTTCTTGCCCCGCTGTTCACGATGCCGTTCGCTGTATTCCCGCTTTGCCATCACAACCTCAGGCCCCTAGTCCGAGCAACGAGTCGGCCAACAAAAGTGCAAACACCAGAAACAGATAGAGGATGGAGAAACCGAACATCTGCCGCGCCCGCCGATCCTCCGCCGAATCAGGCTCGCGAATGACCCGCCAGGCACTGACGAGGAAAGCCAGACCCAACAGTGAGACGCCCCCGGCATACAGCAATCCCGCCGCGCCAAGCGCGAACGGCACCAGGCTAACCGCGATCAGCAGCACCGTATATGCCAGCATCTGGCGCTTGGTCGATATGCGCCCGGCAACCACCGGCATCATCGGTACGCCGGCGCGGGCATAGTCACCGCTGCGGTACAAAGCCAGCGCCCAGAAGTGCGGCGGCGTCCAAAGGAAGATGATGGCGAACAAGGCCAGGGACACGAGGCTGACATCACCGGTCACGGCCGCCCAGCCGATCATCGGCGGAAAGGCGCCCGCGGCGCCGCCGATCACGATATTCTGCGGCGTCCGGCGCTTGAGCCAGACCGTGTACACGAACACGTAGAACAGGATCGCCAGGCCCAACAGGCCCCCAGCCACCCAGTTCGTGGCGAAGCCCATCAGGACGACCGAGAACAACGCCAGCGTCACGGCAAATCCCAGCGCATCGCTGGGGTCGACACGACCGGCCGGCAGGGGCCGGTTCGCGGTGCGCGACATGAGAGCGTCAATGTCGCGTTCGTACCACATGTTGATGGCACCGGCTGCGCCTGAGCCGACGGCGATACACAGGATCGCCACGACGGCCAGCAACGGGTGCAACGAGCCCGGCGCGACAAACAGCCCGACCGCGCCGGAGAACACCACGAGGGTCATCACACGCGGCTTCAACAGCGCCACGAAATCGGACAAGCGCGAACCCTGCACCCCAGGGAGTGCAGCTTCGTCGGTCTGATTCAGAAACGCGGCGTCAGCCAAGTGTCAGCTCCGTGGCAGGCGGTTGATGGTTCAGTGCGCCTCGGCCGGCTTGATCTCCGGCAGTTCTTCATGGGTGTGATGCGGCGCCGGAGACGGAACCGTCCACTCAAGCGTCGTCGCACCCTCACCCCAGTAGTTCGCCTCGACGCGGCGACCGGATGTGAGTGTCTGGAACACGATGAAGATGAACAGCACGATCCCTACCGCCGAGATATACGCACCCCATGAGGAAATCTCGTTCCACCCGGCATAGGCGTCGGGATAGTCGGAGATCCGTCGCGGCATGCCCGCCAGACCCAGGAAGTGCTGCGGGAAGAACGTGACGTTGACGCCGATGAAGGTGATCCAGAAGTGCAGCTTGCCCAGCGTCTCGTTGTACTGCCGGCCCGACATCTTGCCGATCCAGTAGTAGAAACCGGCGAACATCGTGAACACGGCACCGAGGCTCAGCACATAATGGAAATGCGCCACCACGTAGTAGGTGTCGTGGAGCGCGAGATCGAGCCCGGCGTTCGCCAGCACCACACCGGTCACACCGCCCACGGTGAACAGGAAGATGAAACCGACCGCCCACAGCATCGGCGTGTCCATACGCACGGAACCGCCCCACATGGTAGCGATCCACGAGAAGATCTTGATGCCCGTCGGCACCGCGATCACCATCGTCGCGACCGTGAAGTAGGCGCGCGTGTCGACGTCGAGGCCGACCGTGAACATGTGATGGGCCCAGACGATAAATCCGACAAACCCGATACCCACCATGGCATAGGCCATGCCGAGATAGCCGAAGACCGGTTTTCGAGAGAATGTCGAGACGATCTGACTGACGATGCCAAAGCCCGGTAGGATCATGATGTAGACCTCGGGATGCCCGAAGAACCAGAACAGATGCTGAAACAAGATCGGATCACCACCGCCAGCGGCATCGAAGAAGGATGTGCCGAAGTTGCGGTCGGTCAGCAGCATGGTGATCGCACCGGCCAGGACCGGCACGGCCAGGACCAGCAGGAACGCGGTCACGAGCTCACCCCAGATGAACAGGGGCATGCGATGAAGCGTCATGCCCGGCGCACGCATATTGAAGATCGTGGTAATGAAGTTGATAGCACCGAGTATCGATGACGCGCCCGCCAGATGCAGGGCGAAAATCGCCATGTCCACCGAGGGCCCGGGTTGCCCTATCGCCGATGACAGAGGTGGATAAACCGTCCAGCCCGTGCCGGCACCGCCTCCCATGAACGTACTGCCTACCAGCAGAATGAAGGCCGGCGGCAACAGCCAGAAGGAAATATTGTTCATGCGCGGAAAGGCCATGTCCGGCGCGCCGATCAGCAGCGGGATAAACCAGTTTCCGAACCCGCCAATGACCGCCGGCATAACGACGAAGAACACCATGATCAGGCCATGGGCTGTGATTACAACATTCCAGAACTGGCCGTCGGTGCTGCCGTCTGCGTTCATAAACATACCGAACTGCGTACCGGGGTCCTGCAGTTCGAGGCGCATCATGATCGAGAAGATGCCGCCGATGATGCCGGCCAATATCGAGAACGTGAGATACATCGTCCCGATATCTTTGTGGTTGGTCGAATAGACCCACCGGCGCCAACCCTTGGGCGTGTGATCGTCGTGGGCGTGATCGCCTGCGTGAGCGTGTGCGTCAGACATCTTACGTTCTCCTCGCTGCGCTACTGTGCAGCCGCGGACGTCTCGCCCGCTTCGTTTCTGACAATCTTGATCGGCCGCGGCGACAGGTCACCATCAGATTCTCCGAAGCGCGCCTGGGCCTTGGTGACCCATGCTTCGAATTCGGCCTTCGGCACCGCCTTGATGGCCAGCGGCATAAAAGCGTGACCGGCTCCGCAAAGCTCCGAGCATTGTCCGTAATACATTCCCGGCTCATCGATCAGGAACCAGGTCTCGTTAGTGCGCCCGGGAACCGCGTCGACCTTGGAGCCGAGCGCCGGCATCGAAAACGCGTGCAGCACGTCTGAAGAGGTCACGAGCACCCGGATCTTCTCGCCGACCGGCAACACAAGGTTTTCATCCGTTGCCAGAAGCCGCGGCTGACCCGGCTTGACCTCGTCTTCCGGGATCATGAATGCGTCGAACGTGAAGTCACCATTGTCGGGATACTCGTAGCTCCAGTACCACTGGCGCCCGATCACCTTGATGGTCAGATCGGCGTCGGTCACGTCATCGGTCGCGTAAAGCAGCGGAAGCGAAAAGAAACCGATCACGAACAGGATGATCACCGGGATCACGGTCCACAGGATTTCGATCAGCGTGTTGTGGGTGGTCTTCGTTGGGGTCGGGTTCGCCTTCTCTCGGAAGCGGACGATCGTGTAGACCAGCAAGGCCAGCACGAAGACCGAGATCGCGAAGATGACCCAGAGCAGGAAGTCATGGAACGTATCCATCTGCTGCATGATCGGCGAGTGCGCCTCCTGAAAACCGAGCTGCCATGGTGTCGGCTGCTGTGCTGCGGCCGGCGAGGCCGCCAGCAGCAAAAACATGCCGGCAAAACCGGTCGCACCGGTCAAACCGGCAATGCGTTTCAAATGATTTCGGATTGTCGTCATTCGCTCGCTTCCAATTGTCCGTCCGCACAGCGATTCCGGTCGCATGGCGGACGTTCCCCTTTTACCCGTCAAGACGCGCGGAAAAATATACCAGCGCACCGTGCCCAACAAGCCACCGGCGCCCGATTCGCAACGTTGAGACACCTTGTCGCAGCGCATCAAATATCTGATCGCGCACGTTATTCCGCTTTGAACACGGTTCACGAGTGACGCCTGATCTGTCACCACCCGAATGCACAAAAAAATTGTTCCCCGCAGAAAGCTGAAATTCGTGCCTTGCCTCGCAATATTGTAGGGTACCAACCGCAACCGAACCGAGCCAACGGCACAGGCCATGACCGACATATTACAAACCGACGACCTTTTTTTCTCGCGCACTGGCATGGACCCGACACGGGTCAGCGCCAGCGTCGACGGTGCACTCGACGGTGCCGACGATGGCGAGTTGTTCCTGGAATACAACCAGTCTGAAAGCATCACCTTCGACGATGGGCGGGTTCGCAATGCCAGCTTCGACACCTCGCAGGGCTTCGGCATGCGCGCTGTCTCGGGCGAGGCGACGGGCTATGCGCATTCGACGGAGCTGAGCGAGGCCGCGATTGCTCGCGCCGCCGCCACCGTGCGCGCGGTGCGCACCGGCCGCAGTGGGACGATCGCGGAACCGCCCAGCGGCACCAACCGCGATCTCTATACCGAGGTAAACCCGCTGGGTGAGATGGAGTTCGAAGACAAGGTTGCCCTGCTGGCCGAGATCGATGCCTATGCCCGCGCTGCCGACAGCCGGGTGCGGCAGGTCACCGCCTCGCTGGCGGGAAACTGGCAGGCGGTCCAGATCGTGCGCGCGGACGGCGACCGGCGCGCGGACATCCGGCCGCTGGTCCGGCTGAACGTGTCGGTCATGGTCGGCGACGGCGACAGGCAGGAAACGGGCTCCCAGGGCGTCGGCGGCCGCGCCGTCTACGATCAGTGGATCGCGCCCGAAAACTGGCAGGCACAGGTCGATGAAGCTCTTCGCCAGGCCCTTGTAAACCTTCAATCCGTGCCCGCGCCCGCCGGCGAGATGCCGGTCGTACTGGGGCCGGGCTGGCCTGGCGTGCTGCTGCACGAAGCGATCGGCCATGGACTGGAGGGCGATTTCAACCGCAAGAAGACATCCGCCTTCTCGACCCTGTTGGGCGAACGGGTCGCAGCGCCCGGCGTGACGGTCGTCGATGACGGTACGCTGGCCGACCGGCGCGGCTCGATCACCATCGACGATGAAGGCACGCCCAGCGCCTACAACGTGCTGATCGAGGACGGCATCCTGAAAGGCTACATGCAGGACCGCATGAACGCGCGCTTGATGGGTATGGCCGCAACCGGCAACGGGCGGCGGCAATCCTTCTCTCATCATCCCATGCCGCGCATGACCAACACCTACATGCTCAACGGCGATGCCGACCCCGAAGAGTGCCTGAAGGCCGCCAAGACCGGAATCTACGCAGTCAACTTCGGCGGCGGGCAGGTCGACATCACCAACGGCAAGTTCGTCTTCAGCTGCACCGAGGCATACCTTATTGAGGACGGCAAGCTTGGTGCATCGGTCAAGGGCGCGACGCTGACCGGCAGTGGGCCGGATGCGCTGACCCGGGTGAAACTGATCGGCAACGACACCCGCCTGGATGACGGTGTCGGCACCTGCGGCAAGGACGGGCAGTCCGTACCCGTCGGGGTGGGACAGCCGACAATGATGCTCGAATCCCTCACCGTGGGCGGTACCGCGGTCTAGCGGCTGCCGCCAGATCCATGGTTATAGACACGACAGCCATGCGTTGAACGCATGACGATTTGTTACACGAGCCGTTTTCGTTAGAGAATACTCTTCCTAACGTGGCCCGAGCGCGAAGACGGCCGGGACGGAGAGTTGATGCCCGATGAAGGACGCATACAACCGGCTGCGATGAGTGACGGCGCGCGCGACGGGCTTTCCGGTCGCCGGCTGATCGGACCCATGGTGCGCTATGTGATGATCGCGATCATCGTGCTGGTTGCCGTCGGCGCGGCCGCCCAGTGGGGTTACTGGCAATGGGCCCATGTCAGCGAAACCGATGCGCGAATCAAGGCGGACACGATTGCGATCTCGAGCCGGGTGTCGGGCTGGATCGTCGCGCTGCCGATCAAGGAGGGCAATCGCGTCACCCGCGCTGACCTACTGGTCGAGATCGATTCACGCGAATCCAAACTCAAGATCACCGAATACGGTGCCCGGATCTCGGCACTGGTCGCCGAACGCGACCAGATCGCATCGGAGATCGAGCTTATCGACCAGACCACCGCCAGCCGGGTCGAGGCGGTGCGCTCGCGCGCGGACGCAGCCCGGGTTGCCGTCGAGGCCAGCCGGGAACAGTTCGAACTGGCGCGTACCGACTTCGAGCGGACCCGTTCATTGCTGGCGGACCGGATCGTGTCGCGCCAGCGTGTCGACCAGGTGCGAACCGAACTGAGCCGTGCCCAGGAACGCCACCAGAAGGCACAGGCGGACCTGGCGGCGGCCCTGGCGGATGTTAGCGAGGCGGAAGCCGAACGCGGCGAGATGAATGTGCGCGCCCGGCGCATGGATGCGCTGCGGTTCGAGGAAGCGGAGATCGCGGCACAGCGCGACCAGCAGGCCCTCGATGCAGCGGACCGGACCATCATGAGCCCGATCGACGGCGTCGTCTCTGAAATCTTCGTCGACCGCGGCGAGTTCGTCAGCCCGGGCCAGCGGCTGATGCTGGTCCACAATCCCGACATCATCTGGGTCGAGGCGAACATCAAGGAGACGGACATCCGCCACCTGGCACCGGGCATGGACGTCGACATCCGGATCGACGCCTATCCGGACCAGACATTTTCGGGGACGATCGCGCATATCGGCGATGCCGCAACCAGCGAGTTCGCGCTGCTGCCCAACCCGAACCCCAGCGGTAACTTCACGAAGGTGACCCAGCGCCTGCCGGTTCGGATCGCGATTGATCAGACGGACGGGCAACTCCGGCCCGGCATGATGGCCGTCGTGAATATCGCTATTCCCGGTCGCTGACACCGGCGGATCGATGAGCGAGGCGACCCTTCCCGCGTCCGCAGCAGCACCGTCGGTCGGCACCACACATCGCTGGCTCGTCGTCGCCACCAGCCTTTCCTCATCCCTGGCGCTCGCCCTTTCAGGCACGATCACCAACGTCGCCGTCCCCGACATCATGGGCGCCTTCGGGGTCGGCCAGGATCAGGCCCAGTGGATGGCCACGGCCTTCTTCGCCGCGATGACTGCCGGCATGCTTCCCAGCGATTGGCTGACACGCAAGTTCGGCCACCGGCACGTTTTCGTCGCCATGATGCTGTTGTTCTTCGCGGCCTCGGTCGCCGGCGGAACGGCCCAGACCTATCTGGTCGTGGTGCTGGGACGCGCGCTTCAGGGTTTCGCCGCCGGCATCATCCTGCCCCTGACCATGATGGCCATGTTCGCGGTCTTCGGCCCGCACCAGCGGGCCATGGTCGCCGGCCTGTTCGGCATCAGCTTCGTGCTGGGTCCGGGCCTCGGCCCCTGGATCGGCGGCATCGCGATCGACAATTTCGACTGGCGCTTCACCTTCTACACCGCCATGCCCGTCGCCTTCGTCTCGATGATGCTCGCATCCATCGTGTTCCCGGGACGCGACCGGACCGCCCGAAAAACCAATCTCGATGTCGTCGGTTTCGTTCTCGTCTCGGTCTTCCTGGTGGCCACGCTCACCGGCCTGTCCAACGGCCAGTTGAAGGGCTGGAACTCGAACTTCGTGATCGGGCTGCTGGGAATCGGGCTCGGGGCGGCCATCCTGTTCATCGTCTGGGAACTCATCGCCGACGATCCGATCTTCGATGTGCGGCTGCTGGCCCATCCGCGCTTCGCGATCGCCAACCTCGTCTCGTTCCTCTTCGGGGCCACACTGTTCGGCTCGTTCTACCTGCAACCGGTCTTCGTCCAGCTGGTTCAGAACTACACGCCGCTGCGCGCCGGCGAAGTGCTGGTGCCAGGCGGATTGGTGATGGGGCTGCTGCTGCCGATCGCCGGTCGTTTCGCCGACCGTATTCCCCCCTACATGCTGCTGGCGCTCGGGTTCCTGCTGTTCACGATCTCGACCTGGCTGATGGGCTTCACCGACGCCAACACCGCCTTCGTCACCTTCGCCCTGCTGGTCGTCCTGGGCCGCATCGGCCAGGGCATGCTGTTCCCGCCAGTGACGGCCGCCGGCCTGCAGGCCGCACCCCCGGAAAGCATGGGAACCGCGAACGGGATGCTCAATTTCACCCGCCAGATGGGCGGCGCCTTCGGGATCAACCTGCTTGCGATCTTCATCGAGCGCAGGACGGCCTTCTTCAGCGAATTGCTGGCATCGTCCCAGACCGAGGCAAACCCCGCCACCCAGGGGTTGCTCGACACGGTGCGCGGCATGCTGTCGTCCAGCGGGCTGTCCGAGAATGTCGAGGGAGCGCTGTCGACCCTCTATCTCGGCCGCGTCGTCGCCGCCCAGGCGACCGCGCTCGCGTTCCGGGACACGTTCCTTGCATTCGCCGCCGTGGGGCTCGTGGCCGTGCTGCTGTCACTGATGCTGTGGACGCCATATCGCCGGCGCTGAAGCCTGCCTACCAGGCATACTCCTCGAACGCGCGTTCCACGTCGCCGTGCCAGCGGCCTTCGAATGCGGCGAGCTTGTTTTCGGCCGGGGTCAATCCGCTGTCTGCGATCTGCTCCAGCGTGGCCAGGAAATGGGTCTCGTCCTGGCCCCAGAAATCCAGCCGCGCGCGGTTCCTCAGGCCCATGCGGGAAATCCCGAGCGCCTCGCGCGCCAGCTCGAGAACCGTGCGGTTCCGGAACGGCGTCGCCAGCCCCTGCAACGGCACGGTATTGCGCAGTGCGATCACCTCTTCTGCCGTCCAGTCCGAGATCATGTCCCAAGCGGCGTCGAGGGCGGCATCGTCGTACAACAGGCCGACCCAGAATGCCGGCAGCGCACAGACCCGGCGCCAGGGGCCGCCATCGGCGCCGCGCATTTCGATGTAGCGCTTCAGGCGCACCTCGGGGAAAAGCGTCGTCGTGTGGTCGGTCCAGTCACCCATCGTGGCATGCTCACCCGGCCGGGCCGGCAACTTTCCGTCCATGAAATCGCGAAACGACTGGCCCGAGGCGTCGACATAGCCGCCGTCGCGATAGACGAAATACATCGGCGTATCGAGCACATAGTCGACATAGCGCTCGTAGCCGAAATCGTCGTCGAACACGAACGGCAGGATGCCCGAACGGTCATTGTCGGTGTCGGTCCAGACATGGCTGCGCAGGCTGAGCTTGTCGGTGGCCACACCCTCCCGGAACGGGGAATTTGCGAACAGGGAGGTCACGATCGGCTGTAGCGCCATACCGATGCGCACCTTGCGCACCATGTCGGCCTCATTGGCATAGTCCAAGTTTACCTGGACCGTGCAGGTGCGCAGCATCATGTCGAGGCCGAGCGTCCCAACCGTGGGCATGTATTCGCGCATGATCTTGTAGCGGCCCTTCGGCATCCAGGGCGCATCTTCACGCTTCAATGTCGGATGGAACCCGATCCCGATCATCGCCACGCCAAGCTCGTTATTGACTTCGCGAAGCTGCTTCAGATGTTCATGCACCTCGTCGCAGGTCTGGTGTAGCGTCTCCAGCGGAGCGCCCGAAAGCTCGAACTGGCCGCCCGGCTCCAGCGAGATATTGGCGCCGCCTTCCCCCGACAGCGCGATGACATTGTCACCCTCATAGACCGGTTCCCAGCCGAAGCGCTGCAGCCCTTCCAGCAGGTTCCGGATGCCCGGGTTCCCGTCATAGGACAAGGGCGCATGATCGGATTTGCGGAAGGCGAACTTCTCATGCTCGGTGCCGATCCGCCAATCCTCGCGCGGCGTTTCGCCTTTGGCGAACCAGGCGACCAGCTGATCCTTGGATTCGATGACCGGCCCGCCGCCAGACGAGGGTGCTGCCATGATTCTGTTGTCCCAACTGGCCCCGATTAACGCGATCGCCCGGAACGCCAGTCCCCGGCAATGGCTTGAACGACGGACAGCGCCGCAACGGCGGCTGTATCGGCCCGCAATACCCGCGGCCCCAGTCCGATTCGGGTAACAAAGGGCAGTTCACCTATTCGGTCAAGCTCGTCCAGCGCAAACCCGCCCTCCGGTCCTGTCATGACGGCCAGCGGATCCGGATCGGCGCCCAGTTCCTCGGCAATATCGGCCACCGGCCGGCCGGCGCCGGTCTCGTCTCCAACCATCAACCGGCGGTCCGCGGGCCAACTGTCGAACAAGGCGGTGAAACGGACAGGCTCATCGATCGCGGGCACGGTCAGGCGTTCGGACTGTTCGGCCGCTTCAATCGCGTTGGCCTGCAGGCGCCGGTTGTTGACCCGTTCCGAGTTCGTTCGCTGGGTGATCACGGGCAGCATCCGGGAGACGCCGATTTCGGTCGCCTTGGTGACCATGAAGTCGACCGCGGCGCGCTTGATGGGCGCGAACACGAGCCAGAGATCGGGCTCGGCCGACTGGGGCCGCAATTGTTCCGACACGGCCACGGAAACGGCCCCGCGGCGCACCTCGGTGAGGTCCGCCCAATATTCCCCGTCGCGCCCATTGAACAGCGCGATCCGGTCACCGGCGCTGCGCCGCATCACATTGTGCAGATAGTGGCTCTGGTCACGGCCGAGCGACAATTCGGCACCATCGGCGAGATCGTCGTCCACGAACAGTCGGATACGGGTGAAGCTGGCCGGGGTTTCCGTCATCGGGCAATTCCGGGATTTGGGCTGACGCCCGGTCTGGGCTAACAATGCCGCCATGAGCGACGCGCGCCATCATAACGCCAGTGACATCCCGCGCGACAACTGGCTCGACCGATACGCGCCGGGGCCGACCCGGCCCTATGCCCGCCTGATGCGCCTCGACCGGCCGATCGGCACCTGGTTGTTGCTGCTGCCGGGATGGTGGGCGCTCGCCATGACGGTACCACCGGGCAGCTGGCCGAACCCGCTTTGGGTTGCCCTGTTCGCGATCGGCGCCATCCTGATGCGCGGCGCGGGCTGCGTAATCAACGACCTGTTCGATCGGGACTTCGATGCCCGTGTCGCCCGCACCGCCGACCGGCCGCTCGCCTCCGGCGCAATCGGTGTACGTGCGGCCCTGGCGTTCCTTGGCGCGCTGCTCATCGTCAGCTTCGCCATCCTCGTCCAGTTCAACCCCTTCGCCATCGCCATCGGCGCCTTGAGCCTCGCGCTCGTGATTCCATACCCGCTGATGAAGCGTATTACCTGGTGGCCCCAGGCATGGCTTGGATTGACCTTCAACTGGGGCGCCCTGCTCGGCTGGGCCGTGGTGCGCGGTGACCTAGACCCCGCGGCCTTCGTGCTTTATGCCGCTGGGTTCTTCTGGACCCTGGGCTACGACACCATCTATGCCCACCAGGACAAGGAAGACGACGCTCTGGTGGGTATACGTTCGACGGCCCGCCTGCTGGCTGACCGTTCACGCCCCTGGATTGCCGGGTTTTACGCGGTTTGCATAGGCTTTCTGGCCCTGAGCGGATGGCTGGAATCGCTCGTATGGCCATACTGGGTAGGGCTTGGCATTGCCGCGCTGCACCTGGCCTGGCAGACCCGCACCGTCGACTTCAACGACCCACGGGATTGCCTGGCAAAGTTCCGCGCCAACCGTGACTTCGGGTTGATCGTTTTTGTCGCCGCCATCGCGGCGCGGGCCCTCGCCTGACGTCAGTCCTGGGCCACCGGTGTGATCAGCGCGACGGCCGCGCCCTGGGGATCCTGGACAATGGCAATCCGGCCGGCATCTTCGGCGTCAAACGGCTCGACCAGCACGTTTCCACCACCCTCTTTCACAGACACCAACACCGCATCAACATCGTCGACCGCGATGTACGACATCCAGTGCGGCGGTGTTCCCGGCGGTGCCGCCTCGGGGATAGCCATGATGCCGCCGGCGAATGCCTCCCCGGCCTTGGCAATGTGATAGGTGCCGCCGTTCTCCATCGGCATTTCGTCAAACGCCCAGCCCGTGAAGCGCGCGTAGAATTCTTTCGCCGCATCGATGTCCGTTGTCGCAAGTTCGTTCCAGTAGAAGGTGCCGTGATCGGCCATGATCGTTCTCCCGCAATAGTTTACTATACGGTTAACTTTATGATCTCTGGACCTCTCGCAAACGGAAGCGCAGGTCAGACCTCTTCAATCTCGTGTGAGGCATGAGCGACCGCAACCGCGGCCTCTTGCAGCTGCGCCACCCGGTCCTGGCGGACCTCGGCATCGTCAATATGCGCCCGCACAAATGCCGCCAGGTTCTCGTCACGCGATATTCTGTCGCGCATCAGGGAAAGCGCCTCACGTTGGGACAGTTCCGGCAGCTGCCGGTTCCGGGCGCTCACTTCGGCGAGCGCAAAGGGAGTGCCCCTGTCCCCGACATGGCCCCGAAAGCTCAAATACGCATAGGCGGCCTCGATTCTCTCGCCGCCATCCAGTTCGAGCGCCAGCCCATCGAGGCGAGCGAAGTGATAATGGTCGATTTCGGTCGGATGCATGACCTCCAGCTCGGCATCGCTCAACCAGTTGACCGCGACGGCGACCCGGGTGCCCGGAACATGGCGCAATGCGGCCGGCAGAGAGCCATAGCTGGAGAAATGTGCGGAATAGACCACATCATGATCATCGAGCCAGGCGCGCTGGACCGGAATCGGGGCGTGATCGGTGCCGTATTTCTGGCGCAACCGGATTGGTGACTGGTTCGATCCGTAGCCGATCACCGGTCGCCGGCCTTTCCGGTGGGCGGGATCGAACGGCTCCGCCCGCCCCGACACGAAGGTGAAGGAGTGCTCGGTAATATCGTAGGGATACCCGGCCGCGCGGACGAGCGCGGGGTCGGTGTCGAATTCATCGCCGGTCATGGGGCCATTGTCGTGCGGTCGCAGGCAGCCCGCAAGCCGACAGGCCGCGCCGGGGGCACCCGACTGGGTTCTTGACGTGCGCGCGCCGGACCGCTCTAAGTCCGCGCCATGCCGTATGACAGCCTGAGAGACTTCATCGACCGCCTGGAACGCGAGGGCCGCCTTGTCCGCGTGTCACATCCGGTCGCCGCGAACCTGGAGATCACCGAGATCCAGACGCGCCTGCTCGCCGAACAGGGCCCGGCGGTGCTGTTCGAAAACGTTATCGGCGATGACGGGCAGCCGTCGGCCATTCCGGTCCTGGCCAACCTGTTCGGCACTGTCGAGCGGGTGGCATGGGGCATGGACCGTGAACCCGGGCAGTTGCGCGAGGTCGGCGAGACCCTCGCCTTCCTGCGACAGCCCGAGCCGCCCGGCGGCCTGCGGGATGCCTGGGACAAACTGCCGATCCTAAAGACCGTCATGTCGATGCGCCCGAAAACGGTCTCATCGGGGCCGGTGCACGAAATCGTCTGGACGGGAGACGATATCGATCTGGGAAAACTGCCGATCCAGACCTGCTGGCCCGGCGAACCCGCGCCCCTGATCACCTGGCCGCTGCTCGTCACCCAGGGACCCGATCCCGACGGCAAGAAGGAAGATGCATTCAATTTGGGCATCTACCGCATGCAGGTGACGGGTCCGAAATCGACCTATATGCGCTGGCTCAAGCATCGCGGCGGCGCACAGCATCATGCGCGCTGGAAAGACGAACACCCCGACCCGCTGCCCGCCGCAGCCGTGATCGGGGCCGATCCGGGCACCATCATCGCCGCCGTCACGCCGGTACCCGACACATTGTCGGAATACCAGTTCGCGGGCCTGCTGCGCGGCAAACGCGTCGAGCTGGTCGACTGCAAGACGGTCCCCCTCAAGGTCCCCGCCTCGGCCGAGATCGTCATCGAGGGCCATGTCTCTCTCGATGAGTATGGCGACGAGGGGCCCTATGGCGACCACACCGGTTACTACAATTCGGTCGAACCGTTCCCCGTCTTCCATGTCAGTGCCATCACGATGCGCCGGGATCCGATCTATCTGTCGACCTTCACCGGCCGGCCGCCCGACGAACCATCGGTCCTGGGCGAAGCGCTGAACGACGTGTTCGTGCCCCTTCTGCGCCAGGCATTCCCCGAGATCGTCGACTTCTGGCTGCCACCGGAAGGCTGCTCCTACCGTATCGCCGTCGTGTCCATGAAGAAGGCCTATCCGGGTCACGCCAAGCGCGTGATGATGGGCGTCTGGTCCTATCTGCGCCAGTTCACGTACACCAAGTGGGTGATCGCCGTGGACGACGACATCGACGCGCGGGACTGGAAGGATGTGATGTGGGCGATTTCGACCCGCATGGACCCCGCTCGCGACATCACGCTGGTCGAGAACACGCCTATTGACTATCTCGACTTCGCGTCTCCGGTCTCCAGTCTGGGCAGCAAGATCGGGCTGGATGCCACCAACAAGATCCCGCCGGAAACAAACCGCGAGTGGGGCCGGCAAATCCGCATGGATGACGAAGTGGTCGAAAAAATCTCCGCAATTTGGAACGATCTCGGTCTACCCGGGTCGGGCAAACCGATCTGGTAACTGGGGGTCCCCCTCCGTCGGCGCGACCCCACAGCACAAAACACGGGGAAGACGATGGAAGCAATCGTAGCAGTCGCACAGGTCAACACGATGTTCATCGCATCGCTGCTGGTCATCATGAAACTGGTCCTGGGCATTCGCGTCACCTTGTACCGGATGAGAACCAACATTCCTTGGGACGATGCGAACGACGACGGCATGGCCCGTCGTATCCGTGCCCACGCCAACCATTCCGAATGGGTCCCGGCCACGATCATGATTCTCGCACTGATCGAGATGATCGGTGTGGCACCCATCATCATCGGTGTGCTTGGCATCATCACGATCATCGGGCGCGCGCTGCATGCCCCGGGGGCTCATGGGCAATTCCGAAGCGTTCAACCGGGCCACCGGAATCGCCATGAACTGGGGCGTTCTGGCCCTTGCATCCCTGGCCGGGATCATAGAGTTTTCTCACCCGGAACCCTGTAACCCAAGCACCCGGCGCATCGCGCCACGAGTAAAGCCATGTCCGATTCCAGCGCCGCGGACGACCGCGACCGACTTTCTTCACTGGTCGCGGATGCAACCCGCCGCGGCGCGGACGGCGCGGATGCGGTCCTTATTCGTGCGACCTCCCTCTCCCACGCCCAGCGCATCGGCGAGATCGAGAAGCTCGAACGCCAGGAAAGCTTCGATCTGGGGCTGCGGGTGTTCAGGGGCCGGAAACAGGCCATTGTATCGTCCACCGACTTTTCCGACGATGCATTGTCCGGCCTGCTGGACCGGGCACTCGACATGGCGGCCGCCGTGCCCGAAGACCCGTGGTGCGGACTGGCAGACCCTGATCAGCTGGTGCAGCAGAAGCCCGAGCTGGACATGGTCGATCCCGTCGAACCGCCGGGTGAGGCCCTGGTCGAGATGGCGCGCGCCTGTGAAGACGCCGCCCGCGCCGTCGACGGGGTGACCAATTCGGAAGGGGCGGAGGCGAGCTGGAGCCGGACCGAAATCACCCTCGCCGCCAGCAACGGGTTTGCCGACGGATATGCGCGCACCGATTCGGGTGTCGGTGTGTCGGTCATCGCCGGAGAAGGTGCGGGCATGGAAGCCGAATACGACTTCGCCCACGCGGTCCACATGCCCGACCTCGAAGACCCGGCCGAAATGGGACAACGGGCCGGCGAACGCGCGACGGCCCGTCTGGGCGCGCGCCGCATGCCCACCTCCCAGGTTCCCGTGGTGTTCGATCCCCGCGTCGCCGGCGGCTTGCTCGGGCATCTGGCGGGGGCCATCAGCGGTCCTGCGATCGCGCGCGGCACCAGTTTTCTCAAGGACAATCTCGGTGACGCGCTGTTCGGGGACGATATCCAGGTCGTCGACGACCCGCATCGGCCGCGCGGACTGCGCTCCAAGCCCTTCGATGCGGAAGGTGTCGCCAACACGAAGCGTTCGATCATCGAGAATGGCGTCCTCACCACCTGGCTTCTGGACCTTGCCTCGGCCCGTCAACTCGGCCTCGAGACGACGGGGCATGCTGGGCGCGGCACCTCCGGGCCACCGTCACCGGGGCCGTCGAACCTGTATCTGGCGGCGGGAAGTCAGACACCGGACCAGCTGATGTCCGATATCGACAGCGGGCTCTACATCACGTCGCTGATGGGCATGGGTGTGAACGCGGTGACGGGCGATTACAGCCGCGGTGCATCGGGGTTCTGGATCGAGAATGGTGAGATCAGCTTCCCAGTGACAGAGATGACGATCGCGGGGAATCTGCGCGACATGTACCGATCACTGACCCCGGCGGATAATCTGGAATTCCGCTACGGGACCAACAGCCCGACGGTCCGCATTGACGGTATGACCGTGGCCGGCGCTGCCGACTGACGCCCGCGCGCGCCTAGATCTGCAAAGGCACCGGCTGATCGGCCGGCGGATCGACATCGAAAGCATTGGCCGTGCAGCAGGTCATGACGAACTGACCCGTCGCGGCGATAAGCCCGATCAGATCGGTTTCGCCCATGACCGATTCCGCCGCGGCATAGGAATCGTCACCCAGCTGGTTTGTGCGCATGAGTTCACCGGCCACCTCGAAGCAGACGCGCTCGCGTTCGTCAGGCAGATCGGGCGTCTGCCCGGCATTGATCGCGTCGATGATGGACCGTTCGATGCCTGTGGCCAGGGCATTGCGCGACTGAGCGAACCAGGGGTAGCGCGCGTTCCAGTGCCGCGCGACGACCATGAAAACGATCAGGCGCTCGCGGCCGCTCAAGGGGCCCTGCCCCAGACTGTCGCGCATGTCCTGTGCCTTCTGGAACAAGTCGGGAATGCGGATATAGGCATAGAAAGGCCCGCCCACCGGGCCGCCCGCCTCCTTCGCCGCGTCGTAGACCCGCGCCTGTTCTTCGTTCATGTCCGCCCGGTCGATGATATCGATGCGTGTCATGTCTTCTTCCCTGGTGTCCGCGCTATCCCAATAGCTAGCCGCCTTTGCGCACGACCATCCACATATTGTCGCTGAAAATAAACCGGTCGAACGGCCCGAAACTGACAGGCGTCAGACCGGACGCCACCACCATCGCCTTCAGGCTTGCCGGCGTGAAATGGTTGACGTGACCCGGAAACCGGAACCCGCACCAGCGTGAGCCCATGACTCGCCGGTTCATACTGGCAAAATTCGGGACCTTGATAATGGCGACACCGCCGGGTTTCAGCACCCGTTCGGCCTCGGCCAGGAGTTCCACGGGTTTTTGCTCATGCTCCAGGAATGAGCGCATCAGGATGCCGCTGGCAGCCCCGGATTCGAAACTTGCCAACCCCTCGACCGCTGGCATGTTGATGACCTTGCCGCCCCGGGTCGCCAGCAGGGTTTCGGCTTCCTGCGCCAAGCCTTCTGAGATCTCGATGCCGCATGTCTCGTAGTCCTCGGGAAGGGCCAGCAGCCGGTCGGCGTTGCCACAACCGACGTCGATCACCAGACCGGGCGGAACCCAGGCCTTGATGCGATTTGTCAGCTTGTCCGGCTTGCGCACCGCCCAGCGATAGAATTTGCGCCACAGACGCGAGATTTCATAGGCGAGCGGATACTCGTTGCGCATGCGGACCTTGCGGTCGCCATGGTTCTTTTCCCAGGCAAACACGACCTTGAAATCCGCATAGTCGGGCGGATTCTCAAGATAGACGAACCCGCAATGCGCACATTCGCGCAATATCCACTCCTGCCACGAGTAATCGAGCGCCGTCGCACTTGAATTGTCGGTTTCGCAATTCGGGCAATTCCTGTGTAGAAGTGCACCCGGGTTCTCGGCTGTGGACATGAACTCCCTCGCTGATTGCAAGTTTGGCAATCACGCTAGCTGTACCACCGCAGCAAGGAACGCAACAGTGATGTTCGACGCCCGCTTCTAAGGGCATGTTTGGGTTGCCTCGACGCCACACAGTGTGGCTCGATTCGCAGCCAGACCGATGGAGGCATGAGAATCCGCACCATGCAGGATTCCCGCAACGACACGACCGGTTACCTGATCGGACGTTTGTGGCGCACCTGGATGCGCCACCAAAAGGGTCGAATCGCTGCCGCGGTCGCCCTGATGCTGGTCGTCGCCGCCACGGCGGCGGCATATCCCAAGCTGATAGAAACCTCCGTCGACATGCTCGAGGCGCGTGACCCGAACGTGATCTGGCTGATGCCACTGGTGATCGTGCTGGTGACCTTCATCAAGGGTATGGCCTCTTATGGACAGAGCGTCCTCAGCCAATCCGTCGCCCTGCGTGTGATCAACACGATTCAGAAAAACATGTTCGCGCATCTGATGGTTGCCGATCTTCGCACCCACCAAGAAACCTCGACCGGCAAACTGATCTCGCGCTTCACCAACGACGTCAACATGATGCGTGATGCGTTGTCCCGAACGCTGACGGCCATGGCGCGTGATTTTGTCACTGCCGCGGCGCTGATCGGCATGATGTTCTACCTCGACTGGTTGCTTGCGATCATCGTGGTCGTGACGTTCCCGTTGGCGGGGCGTCCGGTCATCCGAATCGGCAGGCGCTTGCGCCGTGCCTCGACAAATGCCCAAACCGGCATGGGCGAACTCACCTCGAATCTGGAACAAGCCTTCTCAGGCATACGACTGATCAAATCCTACCGGATGGAGGACTATGAGCGGGATCGGGCAAACGACCTGTTCGATCGCATCTACCATCTGTTCATGAAAACCGTGAAGGGCCGGGCACGGACCTATCCCTTCCTCGAGACACTCGGCGGCATTTCCGTAGCGGCCGTCCTCGCCTTCGGCGGCTGGCGCATCCTGTCCGGGACGGGCACGCTGGGCGAATTCGTGGGATTTCTGGCTGCGGTCATCATGGCCTATCAGCCTATCCGCAGCCTCGGCAATCTGAACGCCGCGTTGCAGGAAGGTCTGGCAGCCGTGAAGCGCAGCTTCGATCTGCTCGACGAGAACGCCGAAATTTTCGAAAGCCCTGACGCACGGGATCTGAAACTTTCAGGCGGCAGTGTATCTCTCGACAACGTGGCGTTCGCCTACGCGCCGGACAAACCGGCGCTCAACAATGTCACAGTCGAGATTCAAGCCGGCCAAACGGTCGCCTTCGTCGGTCCCAGCGGCGCCGGCAAATCGACCGTGATGAACCTGCTGCTCCGCTTCTTCGACATAGACACCGGCACGATCGCGGTCGACGGACAGGATATCCGCGCCGTGACACTGGCAAGCCTGCGCGACAACATCGCCCTGGTGAGCCAGGACGTCATGCTGTTCAACGATACGGTGGCGGCCAATATCCGCTTCGGTCGTCCGGACGCCAGCGATGAGGAGGTGATCGCGGCCGCCAAGGATGCCGCGGCGCATGACTTCATCACCGCGCTACCGGACGGCTATGAAACGGTTGTCGGTGACCGGGGCTCCAGCCTTTCGGGCGGAGAACGCCAGCGCGTGGCGATCGCCCGCGCAATGCTCAAGGATGCGCCCATCCTGCTTCTCGACGAAGCGACGAGCGCGCTGGATGCAGAATCAGAGCAACAGGTGCAGGCCGCCCTCGATCGGCTCACGGCCAATCGCACCACACTCGTAATCGCCCATCGCCTCGCCACCGTCATGAACGCCGACAATATTCTGGTGATGGACGATGGCACGGTGGTCGAAACCGGCACGCACGAGGAACTACAGCGCCAAGACGGCCTGTACGCGCGCCTCAGCCGTCTGCAGTTCCGCGACACCGGGTCGATCGATGACGGCAAGAGCGAACAGGTCGACGGCGCCGTGAATCCGGAACGCGCCAGCGCATGACGGCAGACGACGCAACCGCAGCCATGGGCGCACCCAACCTGACGGCGAACCTTTACCGGGCCGTGACGACCTTCGGGTTGCCGCTGATCCATCTCCTCATTCAACGACGGATCATGCGGGGGAAGGAAGAGCCGACCCGGGTCGACGAACGCCGCGGCATTCCCTCGATCGAGCGCCCGAGCGGGCCGCTCATCTGGATCCATGCGGCGAGTATCGGCGAAGCCCAGTCGGTGCTGGTACTGGTCGAGCATATTCTGCGCAGCGTGCCAAATCTGAGCCTGTTGATGACCACGGGAACGGTCACATCGGCGCGGATCATGGAAGAGCGTTTGCCGCGCCGGGCAATCCACCAGTATGTCCCGGTTGACCGGGTCGCCTGGGTGCGGCGGTTTCTCAATTATTGGCAGCCCGATCTCGCCTTATGGGTCGAATCCGAACTCTGGCCGAATCTGCTGCTTGAATCACGGCGCACCGGCATTCCAATGGCACTCGTCAATGCCCGGATGTCCGAAAGCTCCCATGCGGGATGGCTGCGTGCGCCAGCCCTCGCCCGCACGCTATTGTCGTGTTTTAGCGTCATCCTCGCGCAGGACGAGGAGATCGCCGCACGGCTGGAAGACCTGGGCGCCAGCAACGTCTCGGTGACGGGCAATCTGAAGCTGGCAGCAGCACCGCTTCCCGCGACCGCCAATGAGCTCATCACGCTGCAGGATTCCATCGGCGCGCGCCCCATGTGGGTCGCCGCCAGCACCCATCGCGGCGAGGAAGAAGTCGCCGCCGGCGTCCATCAGGGTCTGTCGGACCGGTTCCCCGGGCTCCTGACTCTTCTGGCGCCCAGGCATCCCCAACGCGCCGAAGAGGTCGAGCAAACGCTCAAGGGCATGAATTTGGTTGTCGCCCGTCACTCACGCGGAGATGCGATCGAGGCCGATACCGATGTTTTCCTGGCGGACGGCACTGGCCTGCTCGGCCTTCTCTACCGGGTCGCGCCCATCGCCTTTATCGGAGGTTCGCTCATTCCCCATGGCGGCCAGAACATGCTCGAGGCGGCCCAGCTTCGATGCGCCGTGCTGTACGGCCCCCATGTGGAGAATTTCAGCTCGATCACGAATGAGCTCCAGGCCGCCGGGGCCAGCCGGCAGGTCACCGACGCAGCAGATCTCACGCGAACAGTTTCCGAACTGCTCTCGACACCGCAGACGGCGCAGTCCATGGCCGAAGCCGCAGAAGTGGCGGCGGTACGCAAGCAGGAAGTTATCGATACCGTGATGGGGCGACTGCAGCCCCTGCTCGCACAGGCGGTGGCGAGCCAGACATGAAGGCACCGCTGTTCTGGAACCGCCCGGATTCGGTCCTTGGATCCCTGCTCTCGCCGCTGGGTTTTGCCTACGGCTACGCCAGCCGAATGCGCCGGGCGGCAGCGACCGAAACCCGCATCGATGCCAAGGTGGTGTGCATCGGAAATCTCGTCGCCGGTGGGGCAGGAAAAACACCGACGGCGCTCGCCACCGCTGAATTGCTCGGGCGTGACGATCTCGCTTTTCTGAGCCGCGGATACGGCGGCC